>PVMK01167097.1_pt1 | contig 29418 bp, 26 predicted proteins | sample 1853481 | NCBI WGS metagenome assembly PVMK01 (sample SAMN08533507, study PRJNA380276) | Marine sediment metagenome, whole genome shotgun sequencing project.
GTTACGCTGCCTGTATTTCACTGAAATTCAGCAGCAAGGAGAGGGAAAAATGGGTAATGATGTCCTTTTATACGGCTGGAATCGACCAGTGTACGGCCGGGAGAAAGAGAGCGCTGTCTTATTTCAAGAGTTCAGCCAATACCTGGGAGGTTTGCAACAGCAGGGCGCCATCGACTCAATCGAGACGGTGTTTCTTAACGCTCACGGTGGCGACATGAACGGCTTCACTGTAATTCGCGGTGAGATCGCCAAACTTCAAGAGATGCAGAGGAGCCAAGAGTTTATCTTATACATGGCCAAAGCCGCTATTATTATGGAAGGTGGTGGCTTGATATCAGGCGTTACAGGAGACTTGATCACGGAGAGGATGTCCCTCTGGATGAGTCTCATCCCCGAATAGTATAAGATCTGATCGGGCCGGCTGGTGGTTAAATAGCCGATTGAATCGTATTTAGCTCGTGCATAAATCTGGGTAGTACTAGCGTGGATAAAGATCCTTGTGACTAACATTTAAACCTGGAGATTGAACAAAAGCTAGCACTGCCCAGATCGCTTCTCTTAATTTGGTTGATTTTGGGGCAGCATTTTGAGGTAAGCGGCTGCGCGAAGAATCCCTACCACGCTTTTTGCATCTTGCAGTTCGCCATTAAGAGCCATCGATATCAGCTCAGCGAAATCGAGCGGTACAACCTCTATCTCCTCATCACCATCCGGCGACAAGGGTGCTTCCGTTAGCTCTCTGCCCAGATAGACGGCCATGAGCTCGTTGGTAATTCCGGGTGCCGGCCACACCATGCCCAGCGAAATCCAGTTCGCTGCTCCAAAACCGGTCTCTTCTCTCAACTCCCGTTGGGCGCAGCTCAGCCACTCCTCCCCAGGTTCTCGCGTGCCAGCCGGCAGTTCCAGGATTGTGGAATCAAGGGCAATGCGGAATTGTCTCAGCATTAACGCCTTGTTATTCGCAAATGGAACGATAAGCACGGAGCCAGGATGGTCAATTACCCCTCGTTCCTTAACGCTTCCATCCGGGAGCAGGTAACTCAGTACATTCAGCCGCCAAGACCGGCCTTCCCAGGCAACTCTCGTTTCAACTGTATCTTTTCTCACCAAACGGTCCCATCTCCTGTCTACCCGTAAAGGCGCGATTAGGAAAGACGAGTAGTTCAGGCGACAGCATTGCTCCCGGAGAACCTGATAATCAAACGGGCGCAATCAAGATTGCGCCCGGATCCTTACAGGACGAGATGCTGCCAGTCGACTAGATTGGGTCTACTTTACTCGCAAGCCGGAATGAGAATCTCCTGGCCAACCTCTAGATTGTCTGGATTTGTGAGATTGTTATAGGTCGCAAGCTCTGAGAATCCACAGCCATAAAGGAGACCAATGCGGTATAAGTTATCGCCGGTTTGAACGGTGTGAATCTGATCAGCCGATTCTATAATGATTGACGGCTCCTCTGCCGGCGCCGCAGCCGGCACAACGGCTGGCGCTTCAGAGGCGACAAAGCCTTCTGCAGGGATAATCAGCCGTTGCCCGATTTCCAGGACATCCGCGCTTGGAAGATTATTGGCTGCCACGATCTCCTCGACGGTCACATCGTACTGCCGGGCTATGTTGACCAGTATATCCCCTGATTGGACCTCATGGAACACCAGATTAACTGGATCAGGAACAACAGTGATCCCCTCGGCTGGAACCCCGGAGGTCAGTCCAGGTTCCTTGTCCGGTTCAGGATACCCGTTGGGAATAGTAAGGTTATTGATCAATGGAGGCCGCGGTTCTGAATAAATACCATCCAATTGCACGTCTGGAATAAGAAGAGCTGGGGCATCAGCAGACGGTACTTGTTCGATATCCTCCTGAAGCGGCCGCTCACAGGCAACTAGCGAAAACATGACAAGGATCGCTAGAGATAAGATCCAATGACGCGAGATAAAACTACGATTCACGACATCCTCCTTCTCTCGAAAAGAAGCCACGAGATACACGAGTGCTATTCAATTAATTACAACTACAAATCGGGTTAGCGGTTCATTCACTCAAGGTGAATTGTCGTTCGTGAAGACCCCTCATTCACTACTAAACATAATATGAGAAGATTTTAACATAAAGTAAAATGACCGTCAAGCAGGTAAGCCCTATTTACTTAGGTTATAATCGGCCGCAATGACTGCAGGTACCCCCAATCGTACATGGCAAATTGGACTCAATGCTCACCTCCTGTCTGGTCAGCAAAGCTACAGGCGAGCAGGTATCCATACCTACATAGCCCAGCAACTGAACCACCTGCCGAGAGACGTGCAAGATCTCAGCCTGAATGTATTTACAAATACGACGGCTGATCTTGCCCCCGATATCGCCTCCAAGTCCATTGCGACTAAGTGGTCGACGAAACGGCGGCTCATTCGAATCGCCTGGGAGCAGATAGCTTTGCCACTTGCCGCGAGGCGTAGCAACCTTGATCTGCTACACGGTATGGCCTTCGTTACGCCGCGTTTCGCTCCCTGTCCTACGGTGGTCACAGTGTATGACTTGAGTTTTATCTACTTCCCGGACCGGTACCCACTCCTTCAACGCATGTATCTGACCAGCCAGACCCGTCGATCTTGCCGGAGTGCCCGTCACGTTGTAACGATCTCCGAATCCGGCCGGCAGGATGTCAGCAGGCTTTTTGGCATCCCGCTAGATCGAATCAGCGTCATACATCCAGGTGTTAATCTGGGTTTTTTCCCCAGATCTGAAAATGAATCAGCGGATTTTCGAGCTCGCCAAAACCTGCCTGCTCAATACATCTTGCATGTTGGCACCTTGCAGCCACGTAAAAGTATCCCGACCTTGATCAAAGCCTTCTCAAAGCTGCGGCGACCTGATCTCGAACTCGTGCTCGTTGGGGGTAGGGGCTGGGCATATGATGAGATATTTCATCTGGTTCGCGAATTAGATCTGGAGAAGCAAGTGCGATTTACTGGCTACGTTTCTGACGGTGAACTCCCACTCTGGTATAATGCCGCCGCTGTACTGGTTTTCCCATCTGTATACGAGGGTTTTGGCTTGCCGGTAGCCGAAGCGATGGCCTGCGGCACACCAGTGGTGGCTGCCAATACATCGGCCATACCGGAAGCAGCCGGGGCCGCCGCACGGCTATTTAAAGCTCAAGATGCAACAGCGTTGAGTGAACATATAGCAGCCGTACTAGACGATCCCGACTTAACGGCTAAAATGCGAGAGCAAGGTATGCTGCAAGCGCGCCAATTCTCCTGGGAACGGGCAGGACAGGAGTTGGTCGATATCTACCGACGAGTTCTGGAAAACGAATGAGTAATCGGCTAGGCCGCCGTGGGGTCCGTAACGTCACGATCATAACCGATTTAGTCCTGATCACCCTGGGCTTCTTCGTCGCCTACCTGGCTCGATACCAATTTCAGTGGATTCTGCCAACGACGGACATCGTCCCCTATCGCGACTACGTCGGTCAACAAATCCTACTGACATTCTTGTTAATTATCACCTTCTCACAGAACAAAGTCTGGACCAGGCGTCGGGGCGAATTCTGGCTTGACGAAGTCTCTCGGATGGGTTATGCAACGGCCGCGGGCATCGCCTTAATGATGGCCTTCACTTTCTTCGTCAGGCCTCTCGCTTTCTCCAGGTTGCTGCTAGTCTGGGCTCTTGTCTTAATCATCCTGTTTATTGCTATCGCACGTCTCCTTCGCCGCATCATTCTTCAAATGCTATACCGAAGGGGGATTGGCGTCGATAAGGCCTTGATAGTCGGTTCTGGTGAAGCTGGACGAAGCGTCATCAGAACGCTGTTGGCCAGACCTGATCTTGGTTATGACGCAATTGGCTATCTAGCCGATGTCTCCAACGAAGACGCCATCGGCTCCAGCCGAATCCCATATCTTGGCGACTGGACAGAACTTGAGAGCATTCTGCACGAAAACCCCAGAGTCCGAGTCGTTTTTATCGCCCTTCCGAGTCAGGAGCATCAGCAGGTAGAAGACCTGATACGAATCTGCCAATTGAACAGCACGCAAGCGCGTGTTGTACCCGACATATTCCAGTTGAGCTTGAACCGGGTCGAATTTAACAATATGACGGGCATTCCCATGCTCAGCGTTCGCGAGGTGCGAATCAGTCCAGCAGGCCAGACACTAAAACGGGTGTTGGATCTCGCTGTGGTCATATTGCTAGCTATTCCAGCTTCGGCGATCACAATCATTATTGCCTTGGCAATCAGGCTGGAATCCCAAGGATCCGCATTCTTCATACAGGAGAGAGTTGGCCTGAAAGGTGAGTATTTCAAAATGAATAAGTTCCGCTCAATGGTGGTTGGTGCGGAGGATCAGAAAGATGCCTTGAGGGACATGAATGAGGCCATGGGACCGATATTTAAGATACGGGACGACCCACGTTTGACCCGGGTTGGGAGGGTGATTCGGCGCTTTAGCTTGGATGAACTGCCCCAGCTTTATAATGTGTTCATTGGTGATATGAGTATTGTCGGCCCTCGTCCCCCTCTTCCCGAGGAAGTCGAGCAATACCAACCATGGCACATGCAACGCTTGGCTGTTAAAGGTGGAATTACGGGGCAGTGGCAGGTTAGTGGCCGTTCTGATCTCACCTTCGACGAGCAATGCCTGCTGGACATTTACTATATCGAAAACTGGTCAATAGCCCTGGATCTTCGCATCATGCTACAGACTATCCCCCATATTCTGTTCGGCCGCGGCGCCTATTAACCCGCTGTTAGCTTTCCCGAACGACCATCCAGGAACGAACCACCAAATGAGCAAGTCCCCCCTTCTCCTGATCCCGGCCGTGTTCCCAACAAATGCACGGGCAAGCTTCGTGGGCACGACGCTCGCCCTGTAGCTCCAGCTACAACAAGGGTCAGCTATTCGTAATCATCCATTGAGGTAGGTTGATCCATGCGAACCACCTCGCCGTGATGATTGATAATAATACGGAAACCCAACATACCCATCATATTACGGGCCTGTTCTGGAATGCCCTGTTCGATGATTTGGTTCATGTCGATGTTTCGCATGGAGGCATCGACGGCCGCCTTGGTAAAGAGATCATCTCGGCCAAGGAACTTCAACGCCTGCTCAACTGCCAGATCCTTGTTATCCTGCAATTGGTCGATAAACACGCTCAATACCTGTCGATCCACATGCTCGGCATCGATATGCCGGTGAAATCCACTATCATCGACAATGTAAAAGGCATCCCCTCCGACAAAGGCTACCTCAACTGGAATGTCTCGTTCATCGTATACGATTCCTGTGAACAGCGCTTGCTTGGCCATTGTTCTACTCTGCCTTAACCTCGAACGAAATCTCTTTCTTAACCGATGATACTGTGCTCATGTCGAATAGCAAGCAATCATATACAAATTTAACGAAAGGCAAGAGATTGTTCCTATTAGTTAAATGACAGTTTCATACGACACTTCTGAGCGCCATCGACGGGAAGATTCTTCCAAGCGGGTAACAGATAGCCTTTAACCGCTGATGAATGCCACATTGGCCAGCCGTGCAGAGGGGTACCCTTATGGTATAATCAATTCGTTTGGCTGACATAGCTCATAAATCGAGCTTAATATTGGTGCTCGGCATTGATAAGAATTCAGCAATACACAGAGAGATTAACATTCGGCGGGCGATTTCGATTATTAGGCTTTTCGTGCTATTAAGGGAGGGTTACCATACCCAATATGCGGCACACGGATTGCCCATGCTGTTGATTAGAATACAAGGAAGCAAGCATTGTTAAGACCGCTAGACTGGGCACTCGGTCTATTATCACTTGACATTGGTATCGACCTGGGCACGGCGAATACCTTGGTTAGCATCCGCGATCGAGGGATTGTCATCAACGAGCCTTCGTGGGTAGCAATTAACAAGAGAACTCGCCGGCCTCTAGCCATTGGCGCTGAAGCGCGGGAGATGGTGGGGCGGACGCCTGCTGATATCGTCGCCATCAGACCACTGCGCGACGGGGTTATTTCTGAGTTCGAAATCACCGAGGCCATGCTAAAGTATTTCATTGATAAGGCCCACGAACAGATGATTGTGCCCTTTCCTCGCCCACGGGTTGTCGTCGGCGTGCCTAGCGGAGTAACTGAAGTCGAGAAGCGAGCTGTCTATGATGCCACTATCTCGGCCGGCGCCAGAGAAGCCTACCTGATTGAAGAACCTATGGCAGCAGCTATCGGGGCGGGTCTGCCAATCATTGAATCAATGGGCAGCATGATTGTTGATATTGGCGGCGGAACCACTGAGGTGGCGATATTCGCCATGGGTGGGATCGTCGTGAGCCGCTCAATCCGGGTGGCTGGCGACGAGATGGACGAAGACATCATGCAATACGCCCGTAACAAATACAATTTATTGATTGGCGAACGTATGGCTGAACGGACAAAGATAGGGATTGGTTCAGCTTTTCCCCTACCGGAAGAAAGAACGATGGCCCTCAGGGGTCGTAACCTGATCAACGGTCTTCCCCAATCTGTTGAGGTAAGCAGTATCGAATTACGGGAGGCGATGGCTCCGTCTATCAACATTATTGTGGATACAGTTCGTGACGCACTCGACGAGACCCCTCCGGAACTCATTGCTGACTTGATGGAATCAGGCATATGCCTTGCTGGCGGTGGCGCCCAGATTCAAGGATTAGCCGAACGAATCGAGGATATTGTCAAGATGCGTGTTTGGATCGCCGAAGACTCAATGACTTGCGTTGCACGCGGCGCCGGCAGCGTTCTTGAAGACCTGGATAACTATAAGCGGGTACTAGTCGGTCTTGATCGCGGCAGCACACATCACTAACCATTCTGGAGCGGATCTGAAACCGGGAGTAGATTGACCCTGTTAAGAGATGGCTTAAAAACCGCAGCTTGTTCCCCATCATTGCCCGCCTTATATCCCCGCTCCGCTTGACTTATGAACCTTAACGAAACACAGTCAAGAATTCGCGCTGTTACGCTTGCCATTCTCGTGGTGGCGACGATTGTCTTGCTCGTCCTGGATACAACCGGGAGCCTCGGCGGTGTTCTGAACTTCTTGGAAGATCCAATCTCAGGAATCTTAGGCTGGACATCATCCAGAACTGATGCCTTGGTTGATTCTGTAACCGGACCTGATGACCTTCAAACGGCTCGAGTCCAGATTCGCGAACTTCAGTCTCAAGTGGAGCACCTGCAGCGAGAGAATGAAGAGCTGCGTGAGATAGAAGGCGAATACCGGCTCTTACAGGACCTCTTCAATCGGGCTCGCGAATCCCCAGAGTTTCAGCGACAGACAGCTTCCATCATAGGCTACGACACAAGCCCTCTCTTCCGAAGCATCATAATCGACAAGGGCGCAGATGACGGCGTGCACGTCGGCATGCCCGTCGAGAGCGCTCAGGGTCTTGTCGGACAGGTCTACCGCACTTCAGGACGCTCGGCCATGGCTATCCTCATCACCGATAATATTAGCAGCGTGCCAGCGCGTCTGGGTATCTCTCGGGCAACCGGCATCGTTCGTGGCGGCGGTCTTGGGGGCGTCATGACCATGGATTGGATTGACCTGGAAGCCCAGATCGAACCAGGAGAGGTCGTCCTTACTTCAGGGCTGGGGGGTAGATTTCCTGAGGATATGGTTGTTGGCCGCATTATCGAGGTTGAACGCCGTGAAGCCGATCTGTTTCAGCGGGCGATCATCCAACCAGCGGTCGACTTTGATTCCCTAGAAATGATTTTTATTATTACTGATTTTCGGACCATTGATACGAGCATATTCGATACTATTCCTGAAGACCTTTCGACCAATCCATGAGTCCAACTATCTACCTGGCATTTCCCTTGATGTTGGTCCTGTTAATCCTACAGGTTACTATCTCTCCCCATATCCAAATTACAGGCGTAGAACCTCAACTGCTATTTCTTATCACTGTTTCCTGGGGCTTGTTCTTCGGTCTTCAACCCGGCCTCATCTGGGCCTTTATCGCCGGCATCTTCATCGATCTTTTTTCGGTTGGTCCAGCGGGCGCCAGCTCGCTGGCATTAATGAGCGCCGTTGCCGTCGCCGTTCTGGCCAAACAATTACTTCCTCCGAACCAGATTCTCATGCCGGCTCTTCTTGGAGGAGTAGCGTCTCTAGTCTTCTGGTTTGTTTACATCATCATATTACGCGTCCTGGTACCGGTTATGATCGATTCGCTCGACTTCCTTAGCGTGTCCGGTCTGGTCGAAGGCGCCCGAGGTCAGGATCTAATCAGTGACGTCGCCAGCAACTATGGACTTGGAGGTTCGGTAGGCAATCTTGTGCTCCGATCAACTCTACTGCACAGCCTGCTTATGGTGCCCACCTACTGGGCATTAAGGACGTTAAATCGACTCTTCACGCCAAGGGGCGTTGAAATATGAGAGCCATGAAAGCGGGTAAGCGTCTCAGCGGATTTTACAGTGTTCTTGGAATACAATTGTTGTAGACATGTCTAGAATTGGATGGGAACGCATAGAGGACGTTGAAGAGGCGCAAGAGGATACGAGCGTTCGCGGCCGTTTGTATTTGTTTCGATTTATCATAGTTCTTGTGCTGGTTCTTTTACTCTACCGGGTCTACTGGCTGCAAAGAACGCAGGGTGATGAACTGCAAACATTAGCCGAGGAAAACCAACTGGCTCGGCTGCGCATTGATGCAGCTCGAGGGGTCATGTTTGATCGGCACGGAAGACCTCTGGCCATTAATGAGCCCAGCTTCAACGTGACGATAACGCCGGCTTTCCTGCCCGATAGCCCCGTAGAGCAGCAAGCCATTTTCCAGAGGCTGTCGGTGTTAACCGGCGTTCCTGTAACCAACACTATAAAGCAGCAGGAGCTTGTCGAGGCAGCCGATCCGGCGATGCTCAGCACATATAGCCGGCTGGCTGATCTCTACGGCGTCCCTGCAGACGAAACCTTGGACGCAACTGGAATCGTGCCGTCCTTGCCAGATAGTATTGAAGGAATTATTGAACGTTATAGCTTTGCTCCCTACTTGCCCGCTCCGATCATAAGCAATATTCCAATTACGCTTGCCTACAGGATCGAACAAGAAAGCATTTTCTTGCCAGGAGTTAGGGTTATCGAAGAACCAATTCGGCAATATCCAAGCGGGGAACTGACTTCACACATCATGGGCTACATGGGTCCAATTCCAAACGAGAATTGGTTGGATCTCGGGTATGAACGTGACGATCGCGTCGGATGGGCTGGCCTGGAATCGTCAATGGAAATTGAAATGGCCGGCACCAAAGGGGAGCGACAGATTGAACAGGACTGGACAGGTCGCGAGTTGCGACAGATCGGTCCGACAATCGATCCCCAGGCCGGCCTGAATCTGCACTTGACCCTGGATATTGACTTGCAGGAAGAGGCCTTCGAAATTCTGCAGGATGTCATGGAACTGCGAAGAGAGACCCCAGATCCGTTTACCGGCCAGCTGGTAGAGGTTGAACAGGGGGTGGTGGTCGCCCTAGATCCAAGTACCGGTGAAATATTGGCCATGGTCAACATTCCCACCTTCGACAACAATCAGTTCTCAACAGAAGTACCGGTTGAATATTATCTCGGCCTCGCTCGTAACGATTACACGCCACTGGTCAACCACGCCATAAGTGGCCAGTATCCGCCCGGATCGACCTTCAAGCTAGTCCCGGCTTCGGGCGCTCTTCAAGAAGGTGTCGTCTCACCTAATCGCTTGCTCTTTGACCCCGGTGAGATCACCATACCCAACCGCTTCGCACCAAACGACCCCGGACGGGCACAGACTTTCGTTTGCTGGTTCCGGGAAGGTCACGAGTACATGAATATGATTACCGGTATCTCAAACTCATGTGATGTCTATTTCTACAAGATTAGCGGGGGATTTAACCAGGATGGAGAAACCGTTGATGGACTTGGTGTAGACCGGTTGCACGAGTACGCGGATCAATTCGGATTCGGCCGCGTCCAGGGTATCGAACTGCCGTTGGAAGCACCGGGAAATAACCCAAGCCAGGCTTGGAAACGCCAGACTCAGGGTGAACCGTGGTCGACGGGCGATGATTACAACATGGGAATTGGCCAGGGATTCGTCACTTCAACGCCAATGCAAGTAGCCCAGATGGCAGCCATCGTGGCCAACGGTGGATTCCTCTACAGACCTACCATTATTCACCATATCACAGATGAAAACGGTGAGGTGATCCAGCCATTTGAACCCGAGGTGCTCAACTCCGTTGATGTTGACCGCCAGTGGCTGGATATCGTCGCCGAAGGTATGCGACGGGTAAATCTCGAGGGTGGAACCGGTACTTCCTACGTTGAATGGCTGGACGAATTCGGGATTACATCCGCAGGCAAGACCGGTACGGCCGAGTATTGTGACAACATCGCCATCAAGCGCCGGTGGTGCAAAGAAGGTCAAATACTTCCCACACACTCTTGGTATGTTGGCTATGCTCCATTTGAAAATCCCGAGATCGTGGTCGTGGCTTTTATCTTCAACGGCGGCGAGGGATCCCAGTGGGCAGCCCCGGTTGTTCGAGATGTTATGGCGGCCTACTTTGGCGTTGACCAGTACGCACCAGAAGATGTCGCTCCTGTCGAGGGTGAACCTGATGCCGATCTGCCGTTGCTAGAAACGCCAGCGGAGCCCACGCAACAGGCACCTTAAGACCATATTTCGGCCGTTCTTCCTGCTCCGGTCCGGACGGACATCGAAGCGTCCTTCCCGTCCTAAAAAGCCCCTGTTCGCGACCACTAACATCTTACGCTTTGAGCTCTATTGTGCTATTATCCGCCCATGTCACGCGTCCTACTGGTTCGTCATGGCCAAAAACGAGTGGGTAAGCAAAAGCCGATTGGCCGGGTGGACACCAGGCGTCCATCTCGACGAGCGGGGCAAAGAGGAAATTCGCCTACTAGCCGAGCGGTTAGCCCAGTTGCCCATCAAAGCCATCTACAGCAGCCCGCTGGAACGTTGTACCGAGACAGCGGAGGCAATCGCTATCCCCCACGGGCTCCAGATCTTGGAGAGAGAGGATTTGGGAGAGGTTCGCTACGGCAAATGGGAAGGAAAGAAGATTAAGAAACTTGCCAAGAAACGATCATGGTATGCCGTACAGCACTACCCCAGCCGGTTCAGATTCCCGGGAGGAGAGATGCTTCGGGAAGTTCAACAACGGGCCGTAAGAGCGATCGAGGAGCTGGTGGAACTGCATGAGAAGGAGATGATCGTGGCCGTCTCACATGCTGATGTCATCAAGCTGGTGCTGGCCCATTATCTCGGGATTCACATCGATCTTTTCCAGCGGATAGGTCTATCAACAGCTTCGGTTAGCGACCTGGCTCTCTCGAGCAAAGGACCAGTCCGTGTGCTTCGAGTTAACGACAACGGTCCGATTCAATCACCAAAAGAAGAGGAAAATCACAGCACTGAACAAGCTGAGGTTTCAGAATCGGAACAGGATCATTCCAATAATGCCACCTGACACGGCATGGCAAACGACAGAGTATGAAAAACGATCGACCAGCTACGGAGAGTAAACTACGAGGATTATGTCGACTGATTCGATTAGGCCCTTCCATATTTCGAGAACGTTGCATTTCACCATTTCCACAGGTTGGGTTCTAGATGGCTCGTCACATTGAACTAAACCCGGTGTCACATCTAACGATCGGAACTGTTGGCCCGCCTGGACAGCGGGTGTTCTACCTGCAGGGAAGTAAAGGCTCAGATCTGGTATCGTTGACCATCGAGAAACAGCAAGCGGGTATGCTTGCATCGAGCATTGAAACCTTACTGGAAGAGATAAATCAGAAACAACCCCTGGACGAAGATCGCGAGCCCATCTGGACAGACATGCGACTGCGAGATCCGGTTGAGCCGCTCTTTCGCGTTGGAAACATGGGTTTGGGATTCAACGAGGAGATCGGCCGGGTCACCATAGTAGCTTATGAGCTGGTTGATGAAGAGGAAGAACCAAATGTTGTTAGTTTCTGGGCTTCTCGAGTCCAGGTCCAGTCTTTAGCCAAGCATGCCTTGGGGGTGGTCCAAGCCGGGAGACCCATCTGTGGCAATTGTGGCAAACCCATTGATTCAGAAGGACACTTCTGCCCGAACCGTAACGGTCACGCCCATTAACCCCAGAGTGACAGTCAGATGGTCGCGAACCAAAACCAATTGCGGTTAATCAGCTAAACCTGACCAGAATCCTACTATCTTCGAAGCAGATTTATGGTAGAAAACGGCGATACTATAGCCATATTAGCGCTCTTAGAGAAAGGAAGGCTGGAAATGGAGGGCTTAGTGCCCTGGGGGTCCAATTACACTTTTTTGGTTCAAGTATGTCACGAACAGGACCAGATGGAGGCTATCTATAAGCCCAGCCGCGGCGAACGACCTCTATGGGATTTCGTCCAAGGGACACTTGGCAAACGCGAGCGGGCCGCCTTCCTGGTTAGCGAAGCTTTAGGGTGGCATCTAGTGCCACCAACTATCCTGCGCGACGGTCCTCATGGTAGGGGGTCGGTTCAATACTTCGTTGCTCACGACTCCCAGCACCATTATTTAACCCTTAGAGGTAATTTCACCGATCAATTTCAGAAGATAACGCTCTTCGACGTACTGATAAATAATGCTGACCGTAAAAGCGGTCATGTTCTGCTTGGCCAAGATGACCGTCTGTGGGCCATCGATCACGGCGTATGTTTTCATTCGGAAAACAAGCTGCGCAGCGTTATTTGGGAGTTTGCCGGTGAACCACTACCGGAACGTCTGCTTGCAGATCTGAGGAAATTTCACTCATGGCTTAAATCAGGTAACGGTAGAGATCATCGTGAACTGGAAAACCTACTTAGTAAACAAGAGATTGATGCTCTAAAAAGCAGATTGGCTCTCCTTATCGAGCTAGCAAAATTCCCGCATCCGGGCTCTGGGCGGCACTATCCCTGGCCTTTGATATAGCTGAGTCATTGGCGCCTGGGGATTATTTTCCAGTCGACCAGTTTCACCATTATTTGAGGCTAATGAACCTAGAAAACCAGATTGAGCGAGCCATCGATTTAGTGAGTCGATCGAAACGCATCGTTGCCTTGACCGGGGCTGGTGTGAGCACTCCATCAGGCATCCCGGACTTTCGCAGTCCGGGGTCGGGACTGTGGAGAAATGTCGACCCGATGGAGGTGGCATCGATCTACTCCTTCAGACGGCGCCCAGAGGCTTTCTATAAATGGATACACCCGTTTGCCAGGTTAACTATCGAGGCTGAACCGAATCCCGCTCATATTGCTCTAGCTCAAATGGAAAAGTGCGGTCTGCTGCTTGGTGTGATTACTCAGAACATCGATATGCTTCACAGTAAAGCAGGTTCCCGTAATGTTTACGAGCTTCATGGTCACCTGCGAGAGATGACGTGTCTAAATTGTTATACTGTCTTCGCATCAGATCCTTTTATGGAATCCTTCATTGCAAATCAAGATGTGCCCTCCTGCACCAACTGTGGTGGAGTCCTCAAGCTCAACCTGATATTATTTGGCGAGCAGCTACCGGTTGAGGTGATGAACCAGGCTACTCGGCTTGCCAAGACAGCCGACTTGATGATTGTAGCCGGATCATCATTGGAAACTGCTCCGGCTGGGGATCTTCCGTTTTGGGCCTCGGAGTCGGGCGCCCGGTTAATTGTCCTAAATAATCAGCCTACACCAGTTGATTACTTGGCTGATGTTGTTATCCGTGCTAATGTTGCTGACGTTTTACCAAGATTAGTTGCGCCGTTTCTCCAACGGTGATCGATGCCTGTGATGAAATAATGGGAAGCAGGGTGCCGCAGCAATTAGAAGCTATTCAGCGATCACGGTTACAGCGATTGCTGGAAATTAGCACCACTATCAGCTCAACATTGGACATGAAGCAGCTGATGGATTTGGTGTTGGATGCAGTCACCGATCTGACGGATTGCGAAGCAGCATCAATTCTTTTTGTCAACAAGGGCAGCGGTCAGCTTCACTTTGCCGCAGCATCCGACAGGATAAACTTGGATGACAAGATCGAGGTGCCCATAGAAAGCAGCATCGCTGGTTGGGTTATCCGCCACGAAAAACCCCTGGTCCTCGATGATGTCAGAGAAGATGGCAGGCATTTCGCTGAAATCGATAAATTGACCGGTTTCGCAACCCGAAGCGTAGCCGCGGTCCCGCTATCTGCAAAGAGAGGAGTGATTGGCGCACTAGAAGCTGTGAACAAAGCCGGTTCGGGCCATTTTGAGGATCAGGATCTGGCCATGTTGCAGGCCCTGGCCGCCCAGGCAGCCGTGTCCATCGAGAATGCTCGACTATTCCAACAGACGGACTTAATCGCCGAATTTATGCACGAGTTAAAAACCCCTTTGATGGCCATAACGGCGGCTGGCGAGATTCTGACCAGGGATCGAAAAGAGCTATCGACCAAACAACAAGAACTTCTGGAGATGGTTGAGCGCGAGACCGCACACCTGTCCAGAATGGCCCAGGAATTTCTTGAGCTGGCTCGCCTGGAATCTGGTCGGACGCACATGGCCCATGAGACGGTTGATCTGCCATCCCTGTTGACCGACACTGTCCAGCAACAAAAGCCTCAGGCGGCTAATCGTAATATCAGTATCAAGACTGTCATACCAGCGGATCTCCCAACAATCCAAGGTGACTCAAACCGTCTGAAACAGGTCTTCGTAAACCTCACAAACAACGCTATTAAATACAGCGATGACAATGGCCAGGTCTTGATCGAGTTGAAGGCCTTGAACGGCGAAGTCGCTATTGAGGTTGCCGATACCGGACCTGGAATATTGCCGGAAAATCTGCCACATCTATTTGAGCGTTTTTACCGCGTGCCTGATGCCGAAGGCTTTACAGAAGGGACAGGGCTAGGTCTGACCATTGCTCAACGGATTATTGAGGAACATGGGGGACGGATTGAGGTCGAAAGCGAGATCGGAAAGGGTAGTCTTTTCCGCTGCTATCTGCCCGTCGCGCCATGACAGGGAATGCTATGTTCCCCTTTTCTTCTCGTGTCTTACGACCTGATTCGTTTCACTGTTGCGACGCTTACAGCGTCAAGATTCCTGACTAACTAAACTGGTTTATTGTTTGACGCCACCAGCTACGATAAAATTCGCTCAGTGCAATTGATGATTGCTCAGAAGAGATTAGCGAGGCTGGTCGCTTTTAGTCCTACGGACCACGGGATAAATGCTAGATAAGGAAATCCTTAATTTCTCGAATTACCGTAGGTCGGATTTCACGAAAACAAGAGAGTAAATCGAATGAATAAAGAACGCTTAATCATTATTGGGTCAGGTCCAGCGGGTTTAACAGCTGCGATTTATGCCGCCCGGGCCACGTTAGATCCACTTGTCATTGTTGGCAATCAAGTTGGAGGCCAGATTTCAATTACAGCCGAGGTGGAAAACTATCCAGGTTTTCCTGATCCAGACCTTACTGGTCCTGATTTGGTGGATCGAATGTATCGCCAGGCTGAGCGTTTTGGCACTCGATTCGAGTATGATGAGGTTACCGAGGTAGATTTCAGCAAAGGATCGCCCTTTCTCGTAAAGACTAACATGAAGGAGTTCGAGGCCGAGGCAGTTATTGTTACCGCCGGTGCTTCACCGCGAAGGTTGGGCGTTCCCGGGGAGGAGGAGTTTATCGGCCGGGGGGTGAGTTTTTGCGCCACATGTGATGGCTTCTTTTTCCGTGGTCGGGATGTGGTTGTTGTTGGGGGTGGTGATAGCGCCATTGAGGAAGGTCTGTTTCTCACCAAGTTTGCCAACAAAGTCAGCGTCATTCACCGGCGTGATGAACTGCGCGCCGGCCCTACACTTAAGAAACGCGCCTACGATAATGAAAAGATCGAGTTTGTTTTTAACTCTGTCGTCGATAAGGTCATCGGGAATGGCATGGTTACCGGCGTTCAAACCTCCAATGTAAAAACGGGAGAAACCGGTGAGATCAGTACCGATGGAGTCTTCATCTATATTGGTCACTATCCGAATAGCAAGTTCCTGGAAGGCCATCTCGTCATGGACGAGCATGGCTATGTCATCGCGGACGAGAAGATGCGAACCAGTGTGGAAGGCGTATTTGTCGCAGGCGAGATTCAGGATTCATATTTTCGCCAGATAGCGACCTCGGTTGGCCAGGGATGCGCAGCAGCAATTCAGTGTGAAAAGTGGCTGAGCGGACGCGAATAGTTTGTGGCGTCCACTTCTCACCGGTGGAGGATATCCGGTGTGTCGCTATAGGATAGATCACGAGTCAAGTAAATTCTGCTGCTGACATCTGACAGAATGTATCGCACGATTTTAGCTCGTTTTTTCTATTTTTGGGGGAGTCTCCACCGTAATTTCGGCAATCAGACCAGCTTTCATCGCGAACACCGGGCAGCCGTTCGTCGATTCACCCAGGCTTATGAAATGGACCCGTCACTGCGCCAGGCTCGTCTGGATCGAGGTATTGTCCTCTATCGCGAGATGGGTTTGCTGGATGAAGCGATGGCCGATTTTGACGCTTTGTTAGCCGAGGATCCATCTTACTCCCCTGCTCTGCTCAATCGGGCGATGGTACACCAGGAGAAGGGACAGTACAGGGAGGCCTTGTCCGATCTTGAACTGTACCTTCATATGCCTGCTACAGATCAAGATTATAGGCAGATCGCGTCCCGAACAGCCGCCCTACTCCGTGAAATCGTAGCTGAAGTTGAAGAATCTGAGATTGTGGAGGGTGACCAGGACAGATCCGGGGGAGATCCGCAAGAGTACAGTTAGAGGCAACCATTGGCCAAAAGGCGTCTCACGGCACGCTTCCGTTTAATCATTTAGAAGCTAACTGTAATTTTTCCAGTGATGTGACCTTTGAGACCTTGTCCATAAAATCTCTTAGGGTGTCGCTATCATCGCGTAGGGTCAGTAATGCGGGACCGATGGGATCGTCGCCTTGCTCGCCAGGTGTATCAGCATAAGCGCCGTAGAAGGCAAAAAAAGCCTGGTTCAACTTTCGTATACGGAAACCGTTGTCCCACAGAAATTGGCGGCGTTCTTCCATGTATATCTCAGCTTCTTCAACTTTCTCCTGGGCGAGAAGTTTATCCACGGTAATCCGAGTTTCTCTCAGTTCGCTGGCAAGGTCGAAAGCGTCGACGTCTTCTTCAAAGTCATTTGAAGTATCTTGACTAACTGCCGGTGGAGGAAGAAATTCCGGGTAGTATCGCTCTATGACCAACCGGCCGACCTCCTCTCCTACGATTGAGGCCACAGTTTCATTAATGGTTCGCAATTCAGGACTCGCGGCATAATTCAAGCCCAATGGATGTAGTGTCAGCCAATGATGCGCCCACTCGTGGGAGGCAACATCCGTCAACACATTGATGTTGCTAGTCTCTACAATCATCGCCGGATAGATGCCGAGCCCACCGATGGAAACCACCAAAGCAGCCCGGTCTGTTGCATCGAGGACGCTGTCCTCGATCTCACCTCGAGCACCGACAGAAAGACCATGTTCCAAGGGAATATTGTGGATCTGACGAATTTCGTCGCGCGGAGACACAATCAACACATAGGGCAACGATGTCATATGAAATTCAACCGGTGGCCAGGCTGATCCGAGTATATCGAACCCTTCGTCGACGAGAACAGCCGCTACCTGCTCCTGTAAAATGGCTTCCACCATCGGTTGGCGTAAGTCTAGAATCTCGCGCTTATCATTAACACTCCGCTGACGTTCAGCGGTAACAGAATCGGGATCTTTTACTGATGGATCGGCGAAAACAGCGCTGATTTCCGATTCCAGACGACGGACCTCATCAAGCAATGTGAGATAGTTAAGGACTTCTTGTTTTCTGATCTCGTCATCAAGATAGATTTGTCCACCTGATAGCGCAGCTCCGATTTTGGCGTCCAGGGCTCTGACGCCCCAAACCAGAAAGTCAAAATGCCTCTGCCCGAGAATGGTGTTGATCTTGTGTCGTTCATCCTGAAACCAAGGCCATTCGGGTGCAGCAAGAACAACGAAGACAATGAAAAAGGCTATAATTTTAGTAGCTGTAAAGAGACGTTTCCTCTTCATGGTGTTGGCTTATTGGCGCGAGTACATTCTATCATTTTCTAATTTACTCTTTCTCGTTATTATAGTCACTGTAGTCAAATAGGAACTTAATACAACATTATGCGTTTCTTAATAACGGGTGGAGCAGGATTTCTTGGCTCTGCATTGGCGAATCGGCTGCTAAACAGGGGCCATGAAGTCCGTGTCCTGGACGATTTGAGCAGCGGCGACCGCACATCGCTGAGACCAGCGGTTCGATTTACACGTGGTGACGCCAACGATATTCCTCTGCTATGGACAATGCTCCAGGATGTAGATTGCGTCTATCATCTGGCAGCTCGTGTTTCTGTAGCCCAGTCAGTTTTATACCCGCGTGATTACAATACAGTCAACGTGGGCGGGACCGTAAGCCTGATGGAAGCGATGAGGGATGCGGGAATTCGTCGAGTTGTTTTGGCTTCCTCCGGGGCAATTTATGGCCACCAGAGCCGGCAGCCGGTTCGCGAAACGGACATACCAAAGCCCGACTCCCCATACGCTGTGAGCAAATGGGCGTCAGAAAATTACGTTCATACGATTGGCGATCTATGGGGAATCGAAACGGTTGCCCTTCGAATTTTCAACGCCTACGGGCCGGGCCAGCAGCTACCCGTATCCCACGCTCCGGTTGTTCCCTGTTTTTTAAACGCCACTGCTACCGGTGGTTCGATCGTTATATATGGCGAAGGCAAACAGAGCCGTGACTTTGTGTACATTGATGACGTGGTGTATGCCTTGATCAAAGCGGCAACGGCCGAAGACATTAATCGCCGGGTTCTAAACATTGGAAGTGGGATAGAGACAACGGTCAATGACCTGGCCGCCTCGATTGAAAAAATAACTGCGAGGCGGATACCTAAAGTCTGGAATCGGGAAAAAACCGGGGGTGTTGCCCGTTTAGTTGCGGACATCAGCTTAGCTGGCGAACTTCTGGAGTACCAGCCTCGCACCCCACTGGAAACCGGCTTACGTAATATGCTGGAAGACGATTCAAGATTCCGTCTGCCAGACGGCGACTAGGGTTCTTCCATGTTCCTGCGGCCAAAAGATGTAAAAACGCCAGGAGCATTGGCCATCTCTTGGCGTCCCTTGTGCCCTGGAGAGGACTCGAACCTCCACGCCCAGAAGGGCATAGGCCCTCAACCTACCGCGTATACCAATTCCGCCACCAGGGCATTTACCTATAAATTATAACCACGGACAATCACCTGTCAACGCGCGTAAACAAGCACGAAATCTCCCAATTGCCCTCCCAAAAGTTGTATAATGTCAAGGCTTTGATTGATTCATCGTCTATAAGTAAGAGGTCAATGGACTTGGTTTTGAAGAAGTGAGCCAGTTCGGATGGCCATTTTATGTCAGGCTCTTTGCATCGCTTTAGGTAAATCGGTGAAGGTAAGTCTTTGCTTAGAACAATACGACTTCAAAGCCCTTTCTGCGTACTCTGATGGTAAACGAAAACGAGATGTAGACCTCTAAATCGTCTGGTTGTGATTTGTGAGCTAACGAATTCTGCAGTGGAACACCAAAGTAGTCTGCTTAACCTCTTGACATTTGGATCTCAACTATGCTAGACTGCACGTTTGGTTTGAACTGTAGGAAACACTCGACAGGAGAGTCCTCAAACAAACAAGAAATTACTGATGGGAGAGTGATAGGAACTTAATGAAAACACCTAAGGGTCCATTCGACGAAATGGAGATGGTTGGAAAACTGCTCAGTGACGCTTCCGCGCGTGGCTATATAACTTTTGATCAGATCTTGGATATTCTTCCACAGGTCGAGAACAATTTAAATCTGTTAGAGATAATCCTGGAAGGAATTCAGGCTGCTGGTGTGATCGTCTACGACAGTGACGAGGAAGCTAAGAAAGCCATCGAATCCGGTGATCTAATAGGTCTTGATGGCGCGGTCGTATACAAGAATCAACCGCATGCAGCGCCATTGTTCGACCTGAGCAACGTCCCTATTGATGACTCTGTTGGCCTTTACTTCAGAGAAATGGGCCAGCAAGGGTTGCTGTCGGCCGTGGAAGAGGTCCAGCTGGCAAAGGAGATCGAGGCTGGTAGAGAAGCCGAGATTTTACTCGATAGAGACGACCTGGAAGAAGATGATTGGCTCGATATGGGGGGCTTCAAGGAAGTCGGCGAAGCGGCTCGCGCCCATCTTATCCGGGCCAATACACGGCTTGTAGTAAGCATCGCCAAGAAATATCGTGGACGTGGTTTGCAGTTTCTGGATCTGATTCAGGAAGGCAATGTCGGTTTGATGAAAGCGGTAGAGAAGTACGACTACCGGCGAGGCAATCGATTTAGCACATATGCCACCTGGTGGATTCGCCAGGCCGTTACGAGAGCGCTAGCCAATCATGGGCGCACGATCCGAATTCCTGCTCATTTGGGTGGGCGGATCAGCAAACTTTACCAGATCGCCCAGGAATTAGAGCAGCAGCTTGGACGCCAACCATCTGCAGAAGAGATCGCTGAGCATATGGAGCTGCCTGCAGAACGCGTTCGTTGGATGCTGCGTACCAGCCGGCAACCGGTTCATTTAGAGCGACCTGTTGGCGACGAATCAGACGCAGAATTGGGTGACTTTATTGAAGACATTGAACTCCCCCAACCTGCGGAGACCGTTGCTCAAAATATGCTGACCGAGGAGATTGGCGAGATTCTTGACCAGCTTACCCCGAGAGAAGCGCGTATATTGCGTCTTCGTTACGGGTTACAGGATGGTGAATCACGTACCTTGAAAGAAGTAGGCGAGATGTTTGGTCTATCTAGAGAGCGTATCCGCCAGCTGGAAAAAGAGGCCTTGCGCAAACTTCGGCATCCGAATTTCGCCGGGCACTTGCGCCAATACTTACACTAAGATTGATCGAGGGTGCGTTGCAGCGCTCGACGGGGATAATGATGACAATACAGTTGGCGAACAGATTACATCCTTGTTGGAGTGTGCCCCACCACCGCTAGTTATGTAAATTAATCGGCTGAAACTTGGCCACGGGTGCACTCCGCCCGTGGCCTTTTTTGTTTGGCGATGCATTTACTTCTGAGGTGGCAGTCACTCTAACCAAGTGACGGTCACCTCCGGGAACACCTTCTAGTATAATCGGATTAGCTTATGGCCATACTAACAACATCCAACTTGAGCCAGTCATTTGGCTCTTTCGACGTCTTCAGAAATATCTCAGTCAGTATTCCCAATGATGGGAAGGTCGGTCTTGTTGGCCCGAACGGGATAGGTAAAACCAGCCTCCTATTGGTCCTGGCTGGTCTCAGCGAACCGACAACCGGCGACGTATTCCGGGCCCGCGGGAAGCGAATCGGTTATCTACCCCAGGAGGCTGCTCAAGCCTTCGCCGAATCTGAACAGACCGTAATCGGTGAGATGCTTTCGGTTTTCGACGACGTGCGTGCAAACGAAATGCAGCTCAGAGAGATGGAAGCTTCGATGTCCAACGGCAGCACTTCGAAAGAGACGCTGGAAAGTTACGGTGAATTGCTTGAACAATTTGAACATGCCGGTGGTTATGATTATGAGGTTCGAGTCGAACAGGTGCTGCAAGGCTTGGGATTTAATTCCGATGACCGGCAACTAAAGATCAGCCATCTAAGCGGCGGTCAGAAGACCCGTGCTCTCCTGGCCAGACTTCTACTGGAAAAACCAGACCTGATTATCTTGGACGAGCCAACCAACCATCTGGATGTAGAAGCAATAGAATGGCTTGAAGGGATGCTTAGGATCTGGAGCGGGGCGATACTCGTGGTTAGCCACGATCGTTACTTTCTTGACACTGTTATTGACACTGTATGGGAAATGGGTAGCAACCTTATCGAGACTTACCGCGGTAACTACAGCGCCTATGTCCAGCAAAGACAGGAGCGATGGGAGAGAAGAGAGGGGGAATTCAAGACGTTCAAAGAACGCATGGCCAAAGAGCTTGATTTTGTGCGGCGAAATATCGCTAGCCACAACACAGCAATGGCCAAAGGAAAACTCAAGCGACTCGGTCGACAGATAAAGGCGGTCGAGCTTCTTGGCGTTGAAGCTTTAAACAGCAAAAGTTGGAGCAGGCTCGGAGTAGGCAGTGCGGATTGGGACGTGGCAACAGCTACGCAGCATTTCAGAGAACTGAAATCGCCCTCGACCCGACCCCCAAGACTCGGTCTAGACCTAAAAGCATCACATCGGAGTGGTCGAATAATTCTTCGCACAAAGGATCTGATAGTCGGCTACCCAGGTAAAAGTCTTTTCACAACCGATAACCTGGAACTCCATCGATTGGAGTGTGCGGCGCTAATTGGCCCGAATGGCACCGGTAAAACGTCCTTCTTGCGGACGATACTGGGTGAGAATGAACCCCTATCCGGGGAGATAAAACTGGGCGCGAGCTTGAAAGTTGGCTATTTCGCCCAGGCACATGAGCTACTTGACCCTGAGAAGCAGGTCATTGATGAATTGATGCGCCACCATCCAATGCTTATCAGTGAAGCTCGAAGCTATCTGGGTCGCTATCTTTTTAGTGGCGATGACGCATACAAGCTGATAAGTTCCTTAAGTGGAGGTGAACGTGGCCGGTTGGCTATGGCCATCTTGGCCTTAGAGGGGGCCAATTTTCTGCTGCTGGACGAGCCAACGAACCACCTGGACATCCCCGCCCAGGAATTGCTGCAGGAGGTTCTAGAGCACTTCAAGGGCACAATACTGCTTGTGACACACGACCGCTACCTTGTTGACAGGCTTGCAACGCAGATCTGGAACCTGGATGAACAAAGGTTGCATGTGTTTAATGGCTCTTACAGGGAATATATCGCCGCTCGAGAACGCCAGGACGAGCAGGCAAAGGAGCTCAAATCTCAAACAAAATCCGTCAAACAGAAGCGAGCGCGTCCCTCCAGAACAAGCAAGAATGAGGCTGCCAAAAAGGCGGCGCGTCTTGCCGAGCTGGAGGTCGACATTGCCTCACATGAGGCCACTCTCGAAGAGCTTGCACTCAAACTTCAAAAGATCAATCAATCAGAGACTTTTGACAAAATACAGAGCATAAGCATAGAATATTCCGCTGTACAGAGCCGTCTCGAAGAGCTTATGTTGGAATGGGAGAAGCTTGCCGGTGAGCAAACGTTGGCCCGATAAATACATCGTAGGCTTGACCGGTAATATCGCCACCGGCAAATCGGCCGTCCTGGAATTGGCGGCGGCCCAAGACGCCCTGGCGATTGATGCCGACAAGATTGTCCACGATCTACTGGACAACGATTCTGCTGTCCAGGAGGCTGTCGAGGCCGCATTCGGCTCTGCCCTGCGTCGACATGACGGTAGGATCAACCGGGAAAGACTTGGGGCCATCGTCTTTAGTGATGAGTCCTTGCTGGCGATTTTGGAGAGTATCGTCCATCCAGCGGTGAACAGAAATTTACTCCGGATGATTGACGAAAGTGATGCCCGAATTGTATTTATCGAGGCAATCAAACTGCTCGAAAGCTCATTGCTAGGGGAGTGCGATCAGATATGGGTTACGCGTTGTACGATGGAGGTGCAAGTTGGCCGCCTCATGACCTACAGAGGCATGGATCGCCAGACAGCCATGACCAGGGTCGCCGCCCAACCACCACAGGTAGAAAAAGTAGCCGCGGCCGATGTCGTGATCGACACCGAGGGATCGATGGCCGAGACGGTCAGGCTCTTTAATATTGCCTGGCAAAGATTGTTGAGGACCATACCTGCTCCGATAGCAATACAGCATAACAAACGGGCATCTAAAAGAAAGCAGGATGCGAGCACTCGACCAACAAGTCGGGGCGAGTCTCGATCAGATCCGGAGGCCTGTCCAGGGAGCGCCCAACCGCCCTTATATTCAAAAACCGAAACGACCCGCCAATCATCCGATACCTATCCCGATCCAACAGATACCGAATCTTCGGCCGGTGGTAATGGCGTCACTGTTCGGCGGGCGCGTCCGTCCGATGTGCCGGCGATCCTGTGGCTTATCCGCCGGACCTCGACTGGCGCAGTCAGGACAAAGCGAGAGGAGTTATTGCTATCGTTGGGTGAGCGCGGGTATTTGATTGGCCAGAAAGAGGATGCGATCAGCGCCGTGATCGGATGGAGCAGTGAAAATCTGGTGGCGACCATCGATCTGATCATCGTCAATCCCCCGGAAGCCGCCTTCCAAACGGGAGCGGCCGTGTTGCAGGAAATTGAGAATACTGCCAATGCCCTGATCTGCGAAGTTATTCTGGCTTTTCCCCCCACAGACGTCTCTGATGAAGTTCGGAACCTGTTCCAGAGCCGGGGATTTGTGAAGGTTCAAACCGAGAACCTGCCCCAAGCCTGGCGTACAGCTATTGACGAATCGCGGCCGGATGACAGTCTGGTCCTGATGAAAATTCTTCGTGACACCAGGGCCATAGAATCAACATGAATAATGCCGGTCGGCATGTTTTGGGAACCCGCCTCTTCGGGTACGTGTTTCACGGGTCCTTTACCTGTTCAGCCCGATCTGGCGTATAATCGAGGCTTGATATGGAATCAATCAAGAGTTGGATAAAAGGACACCCCAATCTTACCGCCTGGCTCGTTCTGGCCCTGGGTATGGTCGCCATCCTTGTCTGGGAGGCGAGAGATATCGGCTTAGAGACCATGCAATGGTTCTGGCTGATTGTCGTTACAATCCTGGTTGCAGGCGCCTGTATCTGGATTATTAGCTGGGGAGACGACGACGAGGAAGAAAGTGAGGAACCCGTCCAGGTAACCGAGACCGAGAGCTGACCTGCTGCGAAGAAGGTTGGACGACGGTCGAAAGGTATAAAAAGAGGTAGCTTTCTGTCGCCCACTTTTCCCTCCGGGCTCAGGCAAACGACCGAAGACGAGCGAACACCCAACCACCCCATTTCAAAGATTTAAGGCTCAGACGCGTTTTCGCTTTCTTAGCGCACAACTAATATGGACCAAGGAACTGATACACAACTTTCCGTAGAAGATCTCGATGCTCTTAGGGCTGAGCTTCAGGGCTTATTCCTGATTACCGGTTACACGATTGACAAACCACAGCCAGGCAATATCCATTTTCGTGGTGAATTCGTCTGTGATCTCGAAGAATGCTTTGACGAGCTAAGGTCCCGGTTCGAGAGACATGGATTCACACCCCTTGTCCGCGAAGATGAGGAAGGTGTCTCCGTTCTGGCAATTCCCACGGTGTTTGATCCCCAGCCTTCGAACTGGCGCACCAATCTGTTTCTGTTGCTGCTGACCATTTTCTCGACCCTATTGGTAGCCACGGTGGCCGAGATATCCAATGAAACCACGGCAAACCTCGATATATTCGAACTCTATTGGCTCGCGGTTAGAAATCTGTGGTTAGGCATTCCTTATAGCTTGAGCATTATGCTGATCTTGGGCGCGCACGAGCTTGGTCATTACTTCGCCGCCAGACGCCATAAGGTGCCGGTAACGTTGCCCTACTTTATCCCCTTCCCCCTTCCGCCGATTGGCACCATGGGCGCATTTATCCGCCTGAAGTCGCCGGTAAAGAACCGTAAAGCTCTGTTCGATGTAGGGGCCGCCGGCCCTCTTGCGGGTCTGGTTGTAGCTATCCCGATTCTCATCATCGGACTGGCTATCTCGCCGATAGAGCCCTTACCTGACGTATACAGTCTCGAGGGCAACTCTGTCCTGTACTTTCTTGCTAAATTGGCCGTAAAGGGGCAGATACTACCGACACAGACTGAGGACGTCTTCTTGAGCCAGCTAGCCTGGGCAGGTTGGGTCGGGTTATTTGTGACCGGTCTGAACCTGATCCCGGTAGGTCAACTGGATGGTGGGCACGTGGCCTATACCTTGTTCGGCAAAAGAGCGAGAAGGTTGTTCGTACCGGTGATCGTCGGTCTGATCGCCCTGGTCTTTATCACTCAAACAATGATGTGGGTGTTTTGGATTTTTATTTTGTTCTTCCTGGGCCGGGTCTACGCCGAGCCGCTAGAGGATGTCACCCCGCTGGACGGCCGCCGGAAGTGGTTGGCTGTGTTTACCTTGCTATTATTTCTCTTCGTCTTCGTCCCCATCCCCCTGAGTATTATGTCCTCCTAGCTCTCCAGGCCAGACCACCGCAGGTCTCGTCGGAATTGGGGGTTATCTCACCGGCGGAGCCATGCCCAAGCCATTCTGATGGCAATTCTCGGCACGCTTTTTGCCATCGGCCAAGCCCATTCCTATGGGCACGATTTTCCTGTCGGCCAAGCCCAAGCTATTCTTATGGGACTTCTGAGCAAGTCCGCCCTCTTCTCCTGCCGATTTCCTCTCGCGCAGCGGTCGCTCTGCGACATCGACCAAGCCCTAGCCATTCTGATGGCAATTCTCGGCACGACTTCCAGGCGCATATTGACATCGCCCATAGAATCTCCTAATATTTTAGACATCAGATGTCCGCCACCCGGCTGGCACATTAATCAAAGGGAACATCCTGGAGCGTTCGGGAGTTTGAGTATGAAAAATGTTCCTCGCGGATACATCTTCATCTTAGCCGCTGTCATCCTGGTGGTCCTCACCTTTGTTAGTGGTCTTCTTGTTGGGGACTTTGTGGCAGAGCCGACCGTCAAAATCAACACGGTGGAGGTAACTCGAATCGTGAAGAATCCGCTCGGGGTCGATCCTGGTCAAAGGCTGCTTGAGGTTCAGGTTACTCGAATCGTGGAGAGAAAGCGTGAAATCCCCATTTTGGTCGAGGTCACTCGAATCGTGGAACAGCAGGTGGGTGTTCCGGTTGAGGTCACTCGCATCGTAGAACAGATGGTGGAAGTCCCCGTTGAGGTTGCGGTTGAGGTTACTCGCGTCGTCGTCGAGATTATTGTCGAGGAAGTAATGGCTGAGCCACCCGAGCCTCGAGATGCATTGATCGAGCTCAGCGGCGCAAGCACTTTCATCTCTGCGAACTATATTTGGAATGCCTGCAACAAGTTGGTATTTTATGGATATGCATCCGCTTCCCAGGGAGACTTTATCGTCCACCTTTGGGACGCCAATTGCACTGGCAGCCAAGACGAGTGCATGTACCCTGTATTCAACATGTCCGCCAATGACGGCGAAATTCGGGGAGAAAGTCTTCTGCGGATTCCCACCGGCACATACTACCTAGAGATTGAGAGTATACCGGACCCACCGACAACCTGGACTCTGGCTGCCGAGTGCCAATCCTAGCCATCATTAGTCGATCACTCTCTCTGATAAATCGGTCATGGTCCAGATTCCTCGCGAACATGGCCGGTCAAGGGGCATTCTCCTCCCTTATCATGGCCTGGTCGTTCTGGTGATATTGAACAGAATAAGTCGACGTGTCTGAAGATGTTGAACCAGGACCTGGCGGAGCGGCTACTGAAGCCGCGGGACGCCGTGACTCGGGTAGTCAGGCGAGGGCGTTCGGGTGACGCGGCCGCGACTTTTCGGCGAGTCGCACCCTGTGTGGTATGGTTGTTCCAGATCCAAGAGCGCTATAGGCCACATTCAGCGATGTCCTGACCCAATGGAGAGCGGGTCCAGGAAACAACCGCTGATCCGCGGGTTGGCTGCCCGGCGCAATCGTTGTTGAAGGAATTGTTGTCATGTCCGAAAAGAGTAGCGGACAGCCAGACAAGCAATCTGCCTCCAAAAAGCGAGCAGTAACAGAAGGGCCGGTTGAGGAGGTTCAGGCTAAGGAGTCTGCGGCGTCGGCCGCCTATCGAGGCCTGGCCAGCGGTCAGGCATTGTCGCCCAGCAAGGTCTTGTCCCTGCAGAGGACGGTGGGCAACCAGGTCGTAAACGAGATCATCAGCCGCTCGATGGTGATGCGCCAAGAGGGTGAACAGCGCACACTGTCTGAAGCGCTGAACTTCGAGAGCGTCTTTGAGGATCCCGGCCGGGTTGTCGATACCGCTCATCCCATCATTTCCAACATCATCACCCTGACCCGCGAGCTCCTGCTGGCTAAGTTTGTTGAGCAGGACCGTGGCCGGGTGCGGAGCGTCTATACTCAGGTCAGCCGGCTCTACGATCAGTTGCGCAACGCGATCCGCCAGGCCGGGCGGTATGCACCACATCAGGCTCTATGGAGCATGGAAGAGATGGCCCTGATGCGGATTATCGGCGAGGCGGAAAGCGGCCCCCGGTATGCTCTTTTGGGCTCATATACGCGCGGCCGCGAGCGGCACTCGGTCCGCCACCGACGGTCGCTCGACCAACGTGTGGCCCGCGTGCTCTCGCCTCAGGCAGGTCGGGCCGCGACCACTCTGCCTGGGGGCACAATCGAGCGCAAGATTTACCTGGGTTCAGTGCCGGGCCCGACGTTTATCGCCAACTTCTATTTGAAATTGAAAATCACCCTCCAGGGCACACCGGGAGGGACGGGGCGAACTAGTGTCGGCGCCAGCACGAGTGAGGGCGGGGAGACCTCTCCATCCGTCACCACGTCAGCCGAAACAGCCGGCGGCGGTGGGCTCTCGGCCGGGATCAGCGCGGGCGAATCAGGACCCAGTGGCACGGCCGGCGTCCAGGGGGGCGGGCCAGGAGGAAGCACGACCCAGGCTCAGGTGAATACCAGCGGCGAGGCCACCGGCACCATCACGGTACCCATGGAGGGCAGCTGGACCCAACAGCTCCAGATCACTTCCGGCGGCGACGTGACTTACCAGGTTAGTAATGCCAGCCAGGCTGGCTTGCAGCTAAGAGGCAATATCAATTCAGTCTCGCTGACGGCCATGGCCCCGGAGCTGCGCATGGGCCCGGCAACGGTTCAACCCAGCTTGGAAATAGAAGTGGTACCCAATAGGCAGCTCTGGGCCCGCTCCGCGACGCAGTCGGCGGCAACCATTGCGGCTTTTCAACGCGCTTATTTGGCTTCATTGCTGGCCATGGCCGCCGTGCCTCTTGCGATCGCTGCCACCGAGTCGTTAGTCGTTCTCATCTTCGCGGGCGAGGCGGCCGAAGGCACGGCCGTTGTATTGAGCTTAGCCGCAGCATAACCGGACCTTTCGACCAGAAATTCTAGCCCGCTGCAGCTCTGCCGCGTCTTGGGACTGAGGGAAAGCTGCATCGGATCACTGGCCAGGCCAAAAACGCCATCATCCCTCCACATAACCATCCTTGCCAAGTCCCGTCTCTCTATAACTGTATTCGCTCCAACACTTGCTTGATCCCTGCGACAAGCCGGTCTGGACGGTCTTCCTGCAGGAAATGCCCAGCATCCGGCACGCGCTCCGCCTGGGCGCCGGGGAAAAGTCGAGGTAATCGACCGTTGGCATCGACATTTCCCCGGCGCC
>PVMK01123993.1_pt1 | contig 29397 bp, 33 predicted proteins | sample 1853481 | NCBI WGS metagenome assembly PVMK01 (sample SAMN08533507, study PRJNA380276) | Marine sediment metagenome, whole genome shotgun sequencing project.
CAAGCGAAGGTAAATTGCAAGTTAGATTAGCGCAGCTCAAATACAACCTACCCCGTCTTGTAGGACAGGGAGTAGAACTCTCACAGCTAGGAGGCGGAATCGGAACAAGAGGTCCTGGAGAAATGAAACTCGAGGAGCAAAGAAGAACTTTCAGGAAACAGATTGATCTGTTAGAGAAACAAATTACGAATATTAGTAAGCGCAGAGAGCATACAAGGAAAAGAAGGTATGAAACTGGAATTCCAACTGTAACATTCATAGGATATACAAACGTCGGCAAATCAACACTCTTTAACGCCCTTACCAAGAGCGGTGTGGTTGTACGGAACAAACTCTTCTCAACTTTAAGCCCGACTACGAGAAAGATTATGCTCCCAAGCAGGAGGCAAATATTAGTAACGGACACCGTAGGTTTTATTAGCGAGCTGCCAAAGGAACTTCTAAGCGCCTTCAGAGCAACACTTGAAGAACTGGGAGGTTCATTGCTTCTACTTCATGTTGCAGATGCGAGTGATCCTATGGTAGAGGAAAGAATTGAATCGGTTGAAAAAATTCTTGAATCAACAGGTTATGAATCCCTACCCCAGCAAATTGTCTTTAACAAATCGGACAAAACTACAAAACATCTTTCAGCCAGGCTTGGGAGGATTTATGATGCTCCTGTTATTTCAGCGCAGGATAAAACCAATCTCCCAGAGGTTCTTAATCTTTTAGATAGGCTCGTAGACAAGCTATTAGAACCAAGCCCCAGAGAATCAAAGGTCGAGCTTCAGCTTAATACTGCTTAACTATATACTATACTTTTACTTCCGCTTTCCCGTCTTTTATAACTTTTTTGCCGTCACTTTTTCTGGTTACATCAAACCCAAGTACGTTAGAAGAATCTTCACTCCGCTTTCCCAGCCGTCAACTATTAACTCATCTCCCGGATAGACAGGGGCTGAAAAACGTACGCCTAACGAGAGCAAATTTGAGGGATCGCTGTCTAAGTATGCCTCTATTATTCCCTGCATTGTCATGGACATAGTGCACAGACCATGAACGATTATTCCTGAAAGACCAGCTTTCTTGGCGACTTCATTATCCAGGTGTATTGGGTTCATATCATTTGAGGCCTTTGAATATCTGTATGTTATATCTTCAGGCACTCTGATTACTTTTCTAAATGCTATTGTAGATGGCTTAGAAACTTTTGGTTCTTCTTTTTTTCTGAGAGGTCTTTGTCCACTACCGATACCTCTTATAAATAGTCCCCAGTCGGATTCTACAACTCGAGCGCCATCACTAGTAGTACTAACAACATTAATCTTAAGGAGCTCCCCACTCCCCTTATCCTCAATATCTGTTATTTTTGCCCTGTAAGTGATTTCGTCACCTGGTCTGAGCGGTTTATAAAACTTCATATGCTGCTCTCCGTGAACCAGCATTAGCATGTTTTTCTTAGCTTGTTCCTCACCGCCGTGAAGCTCGACGTCAGATAATAATTCGTAAATCATTGGGAGCTCATAAGTTACTGAAAAGCTGGGCGGAGCCATTCTAATTGAAGCTTTACTATTGTCAGCTCCGTCATGAGCGAAATAGCATAAATTACGTGCCCCTATGGCCGATGCGTACTCTACCGCTTCTTCGGTACTCAGAGTGTGAACAAGAGGCTTGAATTCACGGCCTATGAAATCTTTGTTTAATCCCATCTGCTTCTCCTAGTAGGTGATAATGTATTCTTGCCATGCTTTATAATATCAAGGAGTTTCTCGATTCCTCCCGAATGCAAAGAATCTTCTAGAGATGATAGTATTTTAGAGAATTCCTCAGGAGATTTAACCTTTAATCTTAACTCTATATCGTTCCCCTCAAAATACTGATGTACTAAATAGATTTACTTCCCTTTGGCAGGTTTAAATTATCGACCTGTCTTTTATATTCTTCTTCAACTTTGCTAAGGGCCGGGTAGCGCAGTCTTTTTAACTGCTGTCTTAGCTCATTTTTTCCCTTCTTATCATCGTCCATTGCGTTTTCAACATCATTAATCACCTCAGTAGCCGACTTTTGATCTCTTAAAGCAATTTCTTCGATATTGCCTATAACCTGCCGTGATTCATTATTATTTAGTCTATATTTTAGTATAACATCCAATAATATGGGAACCCGATTCTCTGGAGTTAGTTCACTTAGCATTTGTGCTTGCTCAATTGTTATGCCACCAGTATAAAAAGAATCTTTTATTTCTTTCTGTAGCGAAGAAAGACTCTATAATCTTGTCCAGATGCTTCCTTGAGGAGGGTATCCTGAAAAGCGGGAGTACAATATTTATAAGCTCTTTATCATCAGGGGAGCATAAGTGCCTAAACAGCATTATGAGTTCTGCGAGCTCCAATTCGGACATCATGGCTCTGTTATCCTGGTAAATAATTTTGATGCATTCTTTATCACTTATTTCCCCTGACCCGTAGACACTGCATAGAGCCTGTGTGTGCCCGAGTTCACGTGAGGAAATTAACCTTTTCCATCCCGTAATAATCTGATATCCCTCCCCTTTATGCATAAGGATAGGAGGGTTTATGATACCCGATTTCCCTAATTGATTCCTGAATTGAAGAGATATCTTCCTTATAGCCGGTAAAAAGGGTGAGATCGTTAAAGTCGATCAAAGATAAGTCAATTGAGACGACTTTCATCTACTTAGAAGAGGGTAACGACACCAAGCGCTGTACCAAGCACTCCGAGGGGTGCAAGATCATCAAGGGTATCGATGCTCTTATCCACCTTTAAGAGAGTGTCCTTGGCGTCTTTATATAAAGAATCGTCATTGACCAACTGGCCTAGAGTGCCCTGGCCTGAGTTGATCTTTTCCAATATTGAGTTCAAATTGGTAGCCGCGCTCGTGGCTTCATTATAAAGTGTGTCGTCATTTATGAGTTTACCTATCGTGCCTTTCGCCGTATTTAACTTTTTACTAAGCTGCCCCAAATTGGTAAGCGCAAACTTTGCGTCATTATAGAGGGACTCGTCGTTTAGAAGTTTACCGAGAGTGCCCCTTACCTTCTTTGATGGAAGTAGTGATTTCATTTACATTAGCAAATGTATTTTCAGCTTCGTTATAGAGTGAATCGTCTTTAAAAAGCTTTCCTATTGTACCCTTACCCTCTTTTATGTCTTCAAGAACTATATCTATATTATTTACTATATTTGTGAGCTGCTCTTTGTTGGCGCCAAATACGTCAAGACCACCCAAAGCGTTATCTATAGAGCCCACAGCGGAATTTACTTTTGAGAGGATTTTGTTTATATCTGCGGGTTCCTCACTTGGGAGCACATCCCCTTTAACAGCAAATTGGCTATCGGAGGTTCCAAAAGTAAGGTTTATATAACTTATACCCAAAAGACTTGTAAGATTGATGCTTGCTATTGAGTCTTTTTTAATACCTATTCCCTTCTTTACGCTGAACTGAACCTCTATCTTTCTATCCACCACACTGATCTTTGAAACCTTACCTATATCGTAGCCCTCAAGTTTTACCTGGTTACCCTCTCTCAGCCCCGCTATAGAATTAAAATACGTAGTGAGCTTTTCTTCGTTCTTAAAGAAAGGGATATCGCCCACGAAATCAAACACGGCAAGTAATATAATTAGGCCGACTACAAAGAATATTCCGACTTTAACCTGGGTATTCATAATTAATTCCTCTCCTTCATTATTTGAACTGAGGTTTGATAAAGTCTATTGTCGCCGAATTAACAGAGGTTCTAATTTGTTCAGGAGTCCCCACCTCTAGAATACGGCCCTCATTTAATATCGCGATTCTATCGGCAACATAAAAAGCAAGATCTATATCGTGTGTCACAATAATTTGCGTGATTTCTACCTTGTTCTTAAGATCGCAAATCAGATCACCCATCGTACGGGTCATCATGGGATCAAGCCCCGCAGTTGGCTCATCAAAAAGGATTATATCCGGGTTCATAACAAGTGCTCTAGCAGCAGCTACCCTTCTTTTCATGCCCCCTGAAAGCTGTGAGGGCATAACGTCATTCTTGTCTTGGAGCCCTACAATATCCAAGGCACTTGAGACAATTTGCTTTAACTCGGATTCATCGGCAAATATTTTATGCTCCCTTAAATAAAGGGCTACGTTCTCTGAAACACTAAGGGAATTAAAAAGAGCAGAGGACTGGAACACCATGGCAATAACATGGTTCTTTTTAAAATCCGGATTGTTAATATCCTCTCCCGCAACGTATATATGTCCTGCGTCAGGACATTCAAGCCCTATAATGTGTCGCATAAGAACACTTTTGCCCGAGCCGCTTTTGCCCAATATTACAACTGTCTCTCCAGGTTTAATATCGAGGGCAACACCCCTTAGAACGTAGTTATCACCAAATGAACGCTTTAGGTTCTCAATCTTTACGCCTACTGAAGCGCACTTTAAATAATCGAGCAGCACACTACCTGAGCCATTCCCTTCTGTAGAGGTTATTGTGCCGAGCAAATTACCGTTAGTGTTTTGTTCTTGCAGTTTTTGTTCCATTTTCACTTTAAGTTTAATCTAAATTAAGGAATAACAAAATCCTTGTTATATAATAATCTGAGACCAGAACCAGCACGAAAGACATCACGACAGCTTTAGTAACCGAGCTTCCAATCTCTCTCGGACCGCCTTTTGTTTTAAGCCCGACATAGCAGCAAACTATAGATATTATGATACCGAAAAACATTGCCTTAATTAACCCGTTCATTACTGCTGTGAAGTCTACAAGCTCTGAGAGATTCCTATAATAGACATCGAATGATAGATGAACCTCAGGGTTGATGACGGAGACAATCCCTCCTCCGAACCAGCCTATTACATCCATGTAAATAACTAGGATAGGAAGCGCCATAACCGTGGCAATAAATCTTGGCATTACTAGGTAGCGCACAGGGTTTATATCCATAGTCTTAAGAGCGTCTATTTCTTCATATACGCTCATGGATGCAAGCTCTGCTGTCATAGCCGAGCCTACTCTTCCGGCAATTAAAATGGATGCCATAATCGGGCCAATTTCTTTTACAAGTGATAGCCCGACAAGCCCACCGACGTTTTCCTCAAGACCAAACTGCGCCAGAGTAGGGCCTGCCTGAAGCGCAAGCACGCCGCCTGAGAATAGAGCGATCAGAGCCCCTACCGGAAGAGTCTGGTTTCCGATTATGTAGAGCTGCGCAAAGACTTTGTCGCTATTGCTAAAAGATGCTTTACACCAATAGAGGGTCTCCATGAGTAGACTTAATAACCCACCCGTAATCCTGAAAAAAACCATCACACTGTTCAAAGACTAAGCTCCTTAACAAATATCAAGATTTGACCCATCAGGAAATATTAACAGGAATAAAAAGAAATTTTAGTACTTTTTTATTATTTTCCTTATCTTTACTATATCCGAATAATCCGCCCAGAATATAAAATTTGTCGCGATCTTCTGTGTTCTCATATGAAATCACCGGAATAATAGGGCGAAAGTCTATTTTTACGCCTTTTTTAGTACTCTCGGTCCTAAATGTATTCCATAAGAATGACGACACATGATTACCTTCTTCGTCCTTGTACCATGAGAAGATAGTCCAGAGTGGCATCCAGTTTCTCTCCCTCGGAGCGTTGTCTTGCAGGAATGTTTCAAGCGGAGAGATTAAACGAAAATAGGCTTTGCCATCTGGGGTTCTCCTATATGTAAACAGAGGCCAGAGATTAATTGCTCTTGAGTCCCTGCCCCCCTCGACCCTTGGTATATTTTGGACATCCTTATAAAGGAAGAAAACAATTGCTCTTCTTTTAATTTCATAATCATCCAGCGTATGCTTTCTCCAGCTGTACAGCGGCCACAGGACATACCCGCTCTCAAAATCTTTCTCTCTCTTTACTGAAAACAGTGGAAATATTCTATTAGTAGTAACATCCCCTCTTGAGAATGTGACAAAAGGCCACGGCATGTCCCACCTTCTAAAATTCCTATTGGTATTTTCTATATGAGTAAAAAACGGCCAAAAGTAAGTCCTTTGTTTTCTGCCCGGCATATCCATACCATAATAGAACGGAAGTATTGCGAGTGAACTTATACGGGCGCCGTAAAATTCTCTATCCCTTTTCATATATATTGGCCATAGTGCAAATTCATCTCTAAGTGAATCTCCTACAGTTTTTTTACCATATATTGGCCAAAGCCTGCCGCCCTTTGCACCATTCCCCGAGTAAACTCCAATGAACGGCCAAAGGAAATTGTTATTTGTAACTCCATAGTTTTTAGTCTGAAGAAATAATGGAAACATGAAAAAGTTAATCTCGTCCTTTCCATATTTATTTTTCATGTTTCCAAATATAGGGAATACTGCAAAAAAGCTCCTGTCCGGGTCTTCCGCTTGCCTGGCAAATATAAAAGGAATAATTGTTAACTCACGTTCTCTGAAACCGCTTTCCCTTAAGTCGGTCTTGTAATAGAGGATATACATCAAAGCCTGAAACTTCGTATCACCCTCAAACGTGCGGTAAGTCGATAAGGGATAGAGGAAATCAAACGCGGTTCTATCTTTTTTATCATTTCTGTAGTTATAGAAGATCGGCCTCAACCCGTATTCTGTCTCATGGGCCTCTTTCTTATAAGATACAAATGGCCCAAGAGCGTCTATCCTTTTTTCACCGGTCTCATTGTTCTTTTCCATATAGAAAAGCGGCCCGAGGTTGATCGTTTCAATTCCCGAAGCACTAAGAAAGGGAATAATTATTAACAATAAGAATACGAACGGAGCCGGAAAGGATACTCTGGGGAAATTCATTCCATTAAATTTAACTTAAACAGCTGTAATATCTATGAATAATTTTAATTTTTGGAAATAAGAGTTTAGACATACATCCGGGGAACACGTTTACCGATATTGGAGAGTAATTCATAAGAAATAGTTTCAGCCATGGATGCTACATCGTCTACCGATATAAGATCATCACCAAAAAGCACTACGGGATCCCCTACCCTGAGATCTGGAACATCCGTAATATCTATCATTGTAAGGTCCATACACACAGTCCCAACTACTGGGGCTTTATGACCATTTACAGATACGTAAGCTTTATTAGAAAGGCTCCTCATATAACCGTCGGCGTAGCCGATAGGAATTGTTGCTATTGTAGACGGGCGCTTGGTAATAAAAGTCCCGCCATAGCTAATCCTGGTCCCCTCGGGTACTTGTCTTACTTGTATAATCTCTGATTTGAGTTTCATCACAGGTTTTAAATCGAGACCGCTGTAATTCCCAGAGCCGTATAGCATTATCCCGGGACGTACAAGATTCATATGTGACATTGGGCAGTTTTGAATAGAAGCGCTTTTTGAGGAATGAATATACAAGGGGTCTAACCCTGCTTCCCTTACAGTACTTACTAAATTCTGGAATCTATCAATCTGGTTGTGCGAATCATCTCCGTGCTCTGTATGAAGGGAAGGAAGATGCGTCATAGCCCCTTTCATCTCAATATTTTCAAATGTAATTAGTTCGCTCAGGAATTGAGATAACTCCTCTGGCCTTACTCCTAATCTTGTCATTCCTGTATCTATCTTGATATGATATAGTCCCCGTTTACCCGCCTTCTCGGATTCTTTATTAAGCGCCTCGGCAACTTCCAGAGAAAAGAGACACGGGATTAAATCGTTCTCGATTACAACTCCGGCTTCAGAGGGCCTAATGCCTCCTAGAAGAAGAATCGGGACCTCAATACCATAGTCTCTTAACTCCATTGCTTCCTCTACTGTAGCAACGCCCAGCATGTCTGTCCCCGATTCTATTAGAACTTTGCTTACCTCTACAGCGCCGTGACCGTAACCGTCGGCCTTTACTACCGAAAGTACAGCAACACGCTCGCCCACAAGCTCTTTTGTAAGCATAAAATTGTGCTTTACTGCGTCCAGATTGATCTCTGCCCAAGTAGGTCTCATTAGGAATATTTATATAACCTTAAATTACGCGGAGGGTCAATAAATATTTAAGTTATAACAACTCCTTTAATAGAGAGCTTGCTTCCATTTGCTATAATAGATTTATAGTAATAAGATGCAAACAGGGCGGTAGTCTATTGCTCGCTTTTTTGCAGGCAGTGCCTGGCGGACAGTGTCCGCTCCCATACAAGTTCAGCGTATCTCCTGCAATATAGAAGCTGCGAAGTCTCACTTATCCCTTGACGCACCTTAGAAAACGTATGCCGGCGGATGCTATCCGCATTCCAACTTAAACCGAGCTTGCCAATAGGGGGAGCAGTACACACCATGCAAGATAGTCTGAACCCACTAATCTCCAAGATATGTTATAGTTTGTGTACAGAAGATATGTAAGAGAGGTTGTAGGGGAGTGGCTTGGAAGTCTTCGACAATATGAATGATTATTGATTGACCTTACTCAACGGCATCTCTCATTCTTAAATCTCCCCGTAATTAACTCACTACACCTCCTTACACATTATAGGGGGGTATTAAAATGAAGCGTTCATTATATCTGTTTTCCATACTGCTATTCTTAGGTATTTTTGCAGTTCATTTTACGGTATATATGGCATATGCCGATGATAGCCAAATACAACCGATACCTAACCCTGTTGAGGCAACAACGGTCAAAAGCAGCAAGTCGAACTCCAGCGAGCGCCAAATAGAACCGATACCTGACCCTGTTGAGGCAACAACGGTCAAAAGCAGCAAGTCAAACTCCAGTGAGCGCCAAAAACAACCGATGCCTAAGCCTGTTGAAGCGACAACGGTCAAGAGCAGCAAATCGAACAGTAGCGAATGACTTCGGGCGGGCGGTTCTTCCATCCATGACTATGATTGGTTATTTGGTTGCCTTTCTACCAGTAAAGCGGGGTCAGTTGCCCGGATCTGTGCATAGATTTACTGAGAAATAGTTAAAAACCACTCCATTGAAACTCCCCTTTAGGCCTCAGGGGGGCAAAGGGATTGTACGCTACTTCCCACAAATTGCCGTCAGGGTCGGCGAAATAACCAGAATACCCGCCCCAGAATGCTATTTCTGCCGATTTGACCAGTTTTCCTCCGGCTTTTACGGCTTCTTTTAATGTTGCCTCCACTTCTTCTTCGCTGCGTACATTATAGGCAATTGTAAAGGCAGAATATGTTTGGCGCTCTACTTTGACCTTTGCATCTTCCTCAAGTTTATCCAGCGGATAAAGGGCCAATGTCATATTGATCAGGTCATAAGCCACAATTTCTTCAGCCTGGTCTTCTGAAGCCACTTTCCATTCAAGTGCATCAAAAAATGCCCGTGATTTTTTGAGATCAGAAACTCCCAATGTGATTATGCTTAAACGTTGCTCCATATTGTTTTTCTCTTAGTAAAAGCTGGAAGTTGCACAGCAAAAAATACGCCACTAATAATTTTTGCAAATAATTAAATGTGTCCAAGTTTATCAGGTTAAAGCTTAATGTAAATGTCTCTGATCCCCTTTTAGAAAAATTTACTCCGGCAGTTCCGTCCAGGCTCCGCCGTCGCAGAAAACAGCTTTCCCTATCTTGTACCTCCGGAAAATCTCATCTCTCCTTATCTTGATATATTCTGTATAATAATTGCTTAACTTGTGAGTTCAAATATGACAAAATTCGATTTATCAAAACATAACGCAAGGGCATGGGACGAGGAGTCCATTGAAGAAAGCCAGTGGTGCACTCCGGTTCCGAGCGAGGTTATTGAAAAAGCTCGAAATGGAGAAATAGAGCTTAAGCTCACGCCTAATAAATTCGTCCCAAAATCATGGCTAAAGGGGATAAAGGGTAAGGACGTGCTCTGCCTTGGATCAGGTGGCGGACAGCAGGCTCCAATCCTTGCAGCCGCGGGGGCTAATGTTATAAGCTTTGATATATCGCAGGAGCAGTTAAACAAGGACCTTCTTGTCGCAAACAGAGATAAGCTTCGTTTACAGACAATTAAAGGCGACATGTCCAACCTTTCAGTATTTGAGAATGAGAGTTTTGATCTGATTATAAATGCTGTTTCTGATATATTCGTTCGTGATATAAAGAAGGTATGGAAAGAATGCATCAGGGTGCTCAAGCCGGGTGGTGAATTATTCTCAGGGGTCATTAACCCGTCATTTTTTCTCTTTGATCATGCCGATGCAGGACAGTCGGGGAATCTTAGTGTAAAACACAAACTCCCATATTCAGACTTTAGCTCTATCAGCAAGAAGAAAAGGCAGAAGATGATAGATGCCGGAGTGCCTATCGTTTTTGGGCACTCTTTAGAAGCTCTTATAGGCGGTCAAACTAAAGCGGGCTTTGCAATCATTGATCTATATGAAGACTGGTGGTCGGACGATGACACACTGCTTAATAAATTCTCTCCTACCACTTTTGTTACCCGGTCAAAGAAAAGATAGTCTTATAGTTATGTACAGCTATCGCAGCAGACCCACCCGAGCGTAGTGTTGCATGTCCACTCGTCACCGTCCGGACACGTTTCCGACCATACGGTCCAGCAAGACGAAAAATCCGGCGTGCACTGGGTCATTCGTGGTGAAGTCGTTTTACAACCTGGGTCATTACGGCAGCCGAATTTTTTATTATCACACGGACAGCCGCCCGGGGCGTAAGCACAGCCCGCCGAGCATGCGATCGATATCTGCCAGTGGTGGTCGTGTATCAGGCTCAAGTTAGTAATAAGGAAAGAGTCCCCTCTGCCATCGGCACGTAGCTTGGAAAAAGGATTTTGCGTAACAATAACTGAAAAACTTGAGACCGTATGGGTATTAGCGGCATACCATGGATTTGAGTCGGGACACTCGAGATCATCCTTGTGGGTTTTCAAATGACCAATTTTATGGCGCGCTGAGAGCACGTTTAAACAATCCGAGATATCACTGTTGCAAGCGTCGGGCGTCTCGAAATTCTCAGGACTAGGAGCCTCAGACGGATCGTCCGGAAGCCCGTCGGGCTGAGAAGTTCTGCCCGCAAATCGCTCACCGCCGTCAAACAGTTCCGTAGAGCATCCTAAATGAGGCTGATAGAATCCCGCCAGTTCCTGAACCTGCTTACGGAAAGAAACGATGACAGAATTCTCAGACCATTCCATTACTTCTACAATAATATTATCGTTCTGATCGACATCCATATTATGTATGTTTGGAGCTTCATCAGGGCATGTAAAATGGAAAACATGTAAACCGTCTTCCACAATACTGGTGAGCTCGCTTGCCTCAACCGATGTGCAATCCGGTACTCCTAAACATTCTTCTCGTGAGGTGGTTATAGAATCGTTTGAAGAAACATTATTACATCCTGATACAAATATCAGTGTTATAAAGAAAGGAATTAATAAAAGTTTAATTCGCCTCATATTACCCCCCTTGCCATTACCTATTAAGTATACAGTCGAAAGAAAGTAAAACTAAAAATCTATTTTATAACTTATACTCTTAAACAACGCCATCGAGCTTTTTGGATTATTAAAACTTTGTCAAATCTTATGTCTACTCTGAGCCAGAACTGTTATTACTCTGAATCTTGGTGTCTAGAAACAAACCTCCTGTTTCGAACTTAGCAGTTGGCTTACCTTCAACTAGCTCAACGTCAAATATTATTGCAGTACCGCTGACTTTAGGGTTAGAGAGAATAAATACAGTGTTATTTTCCACTTCGTCTTTGATTATCGACAATGTAGAATTGGGAGGGATAGAGTTGAAATTCTGCTCGCCTTCTCCCCATATGGATACGAATTTTTTTATTCCCATATGACCCGATTCAAGGATGGGTTTATCCGAGAAATAGATCACATTACTCTGGCCGTTTCCATTGAGAGTCAATTTTCCATCTGCATATGTACCGTTATCGAAATTTATGACAAATAGATAGTTGGGACCAGTTGATTCTACAGCGTATCCAAATATTGAAAAAGCTAGAATTAAAGCCAGGCTAAATAATGTTTTCTTCATGTTTCCCTCCTGATTTGAGATGCAATCGACAAACAATTTAACATATAATTATTCAATGGACATTATTTAGGAATTATTGTAATGTGAGTTGCATGAAATACGGTGTTTTCGGTGTAGGTAGAGCGGGAAAGATTCATGCCCGGATCGTGATGGATTTAGGGCATGAAATAGTGTGTATTGGGGACAGGCGCGAGGGAGCTTCTTTAAAAACAAAAGAAGTATTCTCATTAAATTGTGATAGTTATTCCAGTCCCGAGCAGATGGTATCTGCACATCCGGAAATTGAAGCAGCAATCGTAGCATCGCACACTAAAGACCACGCGCATGACGCCCTTCCCTTCATAAAAGCCCAAATCCCGGTCTATCTGGAGAAGCCGCTGACTGATGACTTGCCCGAATCGTTTGAATTTATGGAGAAAATTGGAAAACAGGACAATATCCTCCAAATCGGGCTTCAAAGGAGGTTCGACGAGGCGCTGTGTTACGCAAAGAACCTTTTGGACAAAAGACTTATCGGCGAGATCAGAGAAATCCGCAACATCCTAAGAGACCAGTACCCCCCTCCCCCAACATACAGCAGCAAAGGTTTAATTGTAGATATGGGTATTCACATTGCTGATGAAGCGATTTGGCTTACGGGCGAGTTTCCGAACTCGGTTTGGGCCCGAGTTTTTGAGGCTAAGGGATATGAAAGCCCTATTAATGAAGGCGGAAACACCGCATTCGTCGGGTTTACCACACCGAGCGGAGTGATCGGAAGGTTAGACATGAGCAGAACACATTCATCGGGTTACAACAACGAAACATATATAATCGGCACTAAGGGTACTATTCATGTAGGTCGGTTTGCGGGTTATCCTGGACCTATTCCAGTCGAGCTATGGAAGAGTGATGGAACGCTTCATGAGTTGTCCAAAATTTTCGAGATGTCTTATCCTGAGGGAGATTATCCGGAGTTCCTCCCCAGATTCGAGAAGGCTTTCATTCAAGCTCACAAGCATTTTGCAAGTGCTGTTGAAAATAACGAGCCGTTTAGAGTCACGCAGAATGATGTAATTCAGGCCCAGGTTTTTGTTGAAGCAGCTCACAGATCGGCGCTAAATAATGCCAAGATATATCAGATTTCATATTCAGATGATCTGGAAGAATTTAGAGAGATGTGCTACGGCAGTAACCTTCTAGATTAATGTCTAATACTAATCATGATCTCAAATATAAAATAAGAATAATTCTACTCGCTTTTTGAGATCTATTAATGCTATAAATATTAGAATCATATTAGATGTCACAACATCTTATATATATAGATGAAGATCAGATTATTTCGCAACGCGACAATTAGAATTACCTATGCAGGAAAGGAGATGATAATTGACCCTTTTCTGTTGCCTAAAGATACGATCCCCTCATTTGCCGGAATTTCGAACAATCCAACTGTGGATCTGCCCTGCTCTCCTGAGGAAGTCGTAGAAGGAGTGGAAATGGCAATTGTTTCTCATATGCACCCGGATCATTTTGACCAGTTGGCGGCGCAACTTTTGCCTAGCGAAGTAACCCTCTTTTGCCAGCCCGGTGATGAGGCAATGCTAAGGCAGTTCGGAGTTATAAATCCTAGAGCAATTACCGATTCTACCAATTGGGAAGGGATAACAATCACACGCACACCGGGACAGCATGGAAGCGGCGTATGGGCACAGCATATGGGCAATGTTTCGGGGTTTGTACTCCAAGGTAATGACGAACCGACCGTATACTGGGCGGGCGACACAATCCTTTATGATGGTGTAAGACAAGTTCTTAGCGAAATTAAGCCTGATGTTATTATCACCCATTCAGGCGGAGCACAGATGCAGGGAAGCGGTCCAATAATAATGGACGCAGAGCAGACAGTATCCTTATGCCTTAAAAATCCTGATGCAAGAGTTGTGGCAGTCCATCTGGAAGCTCTCGATCATTGCCCTATAACACGAGCACAACTTAGAGAACTAGCCCGGACTTCTGGTATCTCAGACGGAAGTCTGCTTATTCCCCAGGATGGGGAAACCATTGAGCTTTAGTTCCTAAAGATTAAACCACTCTAATATTCCTATACAATATATTTATGGTAGTACTGAGAAATTTATAAGATAATGTTTACACAAATCTTAGGGAGGGAGAAAGTATGCCTTTATATATGACACAGGTTTCTTATACACCTGAAGCGATGGCAAAAATGATAAGCAGTACTGATTCAAGAAGCTCAAAAGTTGCAAAACATATTGAGCAGATAGACGGTAAAATGGTCTGTTTTTATTTTACATTCGGAGATTATGATGCCGTAGGAATTTTTGATATACCCGATGGTGTATCTGCTCTGAGCGTCCTATCCGCAGCCTGGTCTGCAGATTTTCTTACTAAAATTAAGACAACCGAGATATTCTCGACTGAAGAAGCACACGAAGCCTTTAAAAAAGCCGGCAGCGTAGAAATCACACCGCCTAAAGGATGAACTGTTTACTGTATTAGAGTTGTAAGAACTGGGATTAATCCTAAACTACCCTATAAAATTCCCATTTTGTGGAACCCGAGATTATATATTTTTCGAACTGTTTTCCCCATGTTTTATGCTTTTTGATCGTAGCCAGCTTTGCCCATGATGCATCTAGTTCTTTCATATCTTTAATCTGAATTTCACATTCGACAACTGCCTCTAAAGCCCCTACAGAGCCGGTTACTATTCTAACTTTATTCTTAGTCCATCCTATCTGTGACCCTATTTCATCGTACCATTTTGTTATGGACTTGATCGCTTCATTCTTATATCCGAATTTTGCCTGAAACTGCCATCTTGCTATCATCATAGTGCTGTCCCTCCTTGGGAATAATAATTTTTACAACTTATCGTCCAAAATAAGTATCAGCCTTCCGCCATTTCCTTTAGTTTAGCGAGGTGCCCGTTCCAGCCTTCAATTTGGGAATTAATACTCTCTTCACTCTGCTGGCTGGACTCTGTGTAGATATCTATCAACTGAACTTTCATTTTATCACCTTCTGGAGTGAGTATCCACCTCTTCTGGCAGATATAGGATGCGTTATCAGGCTCAAGCGCAAGTCTCAATTCTTTATTAGGCTCCGCATACGTCAAAAAGTATGTTGTGTCGTCAGACCAGACTTTCATTCGTGCTGTATCTCCAACTTTTGAAACTGTCTTGCTGCCTGACTGCCACTGGAAACCCATAAATCCTGCAAACTGCTCGAGGTTGGTTAACACTGCCCAAACTTTCTCAGGCGGCGCATTTATTATTACTTCTCCTTCAAACACCTGAGCGCTCATTTGTTTATTCGTTACTTCAGAAAAGGAATCCTGAACACATAGCAGGACAAATAGAATCAATAACGCTGATAAAAGGTACTTCATGATAACACCTCCGCTTATGTTAAAAAGGATAGAGCTATTAAAGAAATAAATCAACATAGAACTATCTTTACACCTTACTCGGGGCATTGTATTTACATTTAAGCATCTCTAAATACACAACAATCTATTGCAATTTATCTGTGATTGTGATACACGGGAATATTGACAAGACTATAATATATGTGGAGATTAATAACCCAGTCTTGAGCGGATCCTATGTCTTATAAATTAAGCATAATTACCTTATCCATTGCATCTGTACTTTTGCTCCAAGTTACAACTCCCGAATTAGCAATTTCTTCTGGAGATGGTCATTCGCACGAAACCCAAGGACTTCACTTTTCACACCCTCTGATAACAGAATCCCCCTTCCCAGACACAAAAATCAGGCTCGACTACTTTTTCCTCGATGTGGACGCAGAGGTAGAAGACGAAGAGCTGGGAGAGGAAGGGGAAGGACCCCGGAAATTTAAAGAGAGCACAATGCGCCTTGAGCTTGAGTATGCGCTTACGAGGAATATAAGCATCGAAGCGAACATCCCGTATACGTTCTTAAACGTTGACGGCGGATCAAACGAGAACAATTTCAACAATATAGAAATAGGCATAAAGACCGCTACTTTTATCCTCGAAAAGTACGGAATACTTCTTGGCGGCGGTATAGAGTTTGGGCTTCCTACGGGAAAAGATCGAAAGGGTATAGGAAGTGACAACATATTTGAGATAGAGCCGTTTGCGGATTTTGGATATAAATATAAGAACATTGAAGTTGTTGGCTTTTTATCTCTCGGGTTCCCCGTAAACCAGAAAGGGGAGCAGGACGAGGGGGACGAGCTCGGCTATAACCTCTCTATGTTATATCACATAGGCACGAGCGTTCAGGCTATTCTTGAGTTTGATGGTGAGAGCGTTTTAAACGGCGAGGAAAACGGGGAATCGGTATTGAATATCGACCCTGGCCTTAAGGTTGCACCCTTTAAAAATAAGGACCTTCAATTCGGCTTCGGCGCGGGGTTTCCCCTGACTAACGATGAAGAGTTTGAATACAGACTAATCGGATCCGCCTTCTATCACATGCCCTTTCTTAATTGACAGCTATTCTATTAAAGGTCTAAGAACAACCCCTTTGCTTCTTTGGAAGTGAGCTGGGATACCGATGTGACTTTGTCGCTGAAGTGTGAGAGCGTGCCCCATGATTCTCTTCCAGATAGGTCTATTAAAATTGAGTAGACTTTAAACTTTAATTTATTCTTTGTTTTTTCAAAGGATTTTAGCCACACGTCACCTACGTTAGACTGCCCGTCTGTAATAAATACTATATCTCCGCCTGTAAATTTGGAGCTCTCTAAAAGAGAGACCGCTTTATTTAGAGGCTCTTCAAAATTTGTTCCGCCTCCTGGGAAATATTCGGCAAGCTCCAGAATCTCTGACTCTTTCATGCCCCATCCTGAGAACCCTTCCTTACCTAAAGATTCAAAAACCTTAAGCGGCGCGTCGCCTGAGGAAAACACAACAACATTAAATTTACGGCGCTCTCTTTTTGCTATCTCGAGCAGGGTCAAACAAACACCCTTTGACCAGAGCTCTTTGTTGCCTGCCATTGAAGAGCTTCCATCAAGGCATATGACCATAGGACCCCTGCCCCTCTCCTCTTTGAGGTAATACTGAAAAAGCCTGCCCTCGACAAAACGCTTTTTAAAATCGTGTTTAAGGAGCCTATGCCTTAGTGATACAAGCTCTGCGGGAATAACCCTGCCAATATCGTCACCTATAGAAACATCAAATACTTCAGACCCTCTTTTAGACCATACTTTCCGCTTTGTAGAAAGCATCTCGTCCTTAAGACTCCCTACCAATCGTGAGAGTTTTCTGAGCTTATCGTTTTTATATAGCCTTGAGGCAAGGTCAAGCTTTTTGCCGACCCCTTTTTCCCCGCCGGGATTGCCCATAGAGGAATCCCAGGCTGAAAGTTCATCCTCTGCATCTTCAATATTTTGATCGGTCTGTTTGAGAGACGTTTTGATCATCTTGTCCATATCGGAATCTATTTCCTCGTGTATCTCGTCCTGCTCCTGTATTAATCGCTCAAGATTATCCTCTTGCTCTGAAAGCTCAGACTCTTTTTCTTCTTTTGCCTTTTCAAGCGCTTCGTCAAGCTCGGTGGATTCTTGAGACACCTCGTTCCATGTCTCCATTTCCTCTTGTAGTTCATGAACTGTCTCTTCCGTTTGACTCACTTCCCACTCTTTTAAAAGAGATCTTTCCCCGGGACCTTCATCTGATCTAATCCAGTCTAAAATCTGATTGCCCATATCTATAGTAGCCAGAGCGGATTTAAAGCCCTCTAGCACTGTTTCCTCTCTTAGCTTTTCGTAATGAGGGTCATGGAATACCTTATCGAGTAATTTTCTTGCCAGAGCTGAGCCTTTTTTTGTTTTGTCTTCGGGCAGAAACAAAACGTTATGCTTATAGAATGAAGAAAACAAGTCGAGAGTCAGCGCATCAAAATTAGGAAGCAGATTGGAGCCGCTTTCTATTAATATGCGGAGCTCCTCTGATTCAGAGCTAAGCTCTGCGAACTGTTCGCGGTCAAATGAGTCGGATTCTATATTCTGGGCAGATTTTATTTCCGGCATATATTTTAAAAATTAACACGATCACTAACTACTATCAATCAGCTTATATCAATTTTGGGGTGGCGTGTTAGAATAAAAAACCTTTTTAGACACATATGCATCATAGATAAAAGTATGAAACTCAATCAAATTGAAATTAGAGCTGTAGCAGCGGTAGGCCTTATAATGGCAATCAGACTGCTCGGGATTTTTCTGATCCTTCCCGTATTCAGCGTTTATGCCGAGAGGTACCCTGGGGCAGACCTGGCGCTTGCCGGCGTAGCATTTGGTATATACGCGCTTGTACAGAGCGTCTTGCAAATACCCTTTGGATGGTTGAGCGACAAGATCGGGAGAAAACCGGTTTTAATCATAGGTCTGTCTCTATTTGCGATCGGAAGCCTGGTATGCGGTATGGCTGAGAACATAAACGAGCTAATAATCGCTCGTGTTATTCAGGGAGCTGGAGCTGTCAGCTCCGTTGCCATCGCTTCACTCGGAGATGTAACACGCTCTGAGGTAAGAGCGCAGGCCTTTACTATAGTCGGAATCACGATCGGGGCCGCATTTTTAATAGCTATAATAATCGGCCCTCTACTAGCGGCTGAGATAGGATTTTCGGCATTATTTTACATACTTGCCGCTTTGGGGATTTTGGCTATATTGGTGACAATAATATTTTTCCCCAAAATAGAGAAAAAAGAATTACTGGCTGAAGAAACTGCGATCTTGAGCTACTTAAAACGCCCTGAGATTAGAAAATTATTCCTCTCAGCAGCAATACTGTCGTTAACGTTAAATATGTTTGTGTTCATTTATCCCCCTTAGCTGGATCAGCCTCGGAGTGAGTGAAACTAATTTATGGAAGGTTTATCTTGTTGCTCTAATTCCGACTGCCATATTTGCTTACCCGTACGTAAGGTATTCAGAGAAAAGAGGGAAACTTAAAATTGCTACGATGACAGCATGGGCCCTTGTTGCCATCAGCTTCCTTATGTACCCTGCAAGCTCAATGATGACGTGGGTGCTGTATCTTGCGGGAATGGCATATTTTATGGGTCACACCGTGCTTCAATCCGTTTTCCCTGCATACCTGACTCAGAGAGTTGGTCAGGAAAAACGTGGAATAACCACCGGTTTTTATAACTTGTCCAGCTTCTTCGGAGCTTCAATTGGGGGCATGTCTGCGGGTTATCTCTATCAGATTAACCCTCATATACCGATTATTACAGCGCTATTCCTAGTAATTATATGGGGACTTTCCGGATTACCTAACCCACTGGAGAAGGATTCTTCCAAATGATTGAACAATTTATAAATAGCTCTATACCTATTATTTTATCACTAGCTTAAAATCCGCTTCATTTTAGCCTCTAAATATGTTATCGTGGCAAAAAATTTATCTTGGAGGATCAAGATGGCGAAAAAACTTATATTCTTATCGGCTATTGTTTTATCTTTACTCATTATTTCTTTTGAATCTCAAGCGAATGTAATAGTAGAAGACGCTGATTCAGCCACTGAAGTAAACGAGAACCCATCTTTTACGTCTGCAGATGTCCCTACTGGCTCGGGTCTTATAGGGGATTATCAGCTTATAGCGTGCGGCGTGAGCTCTGACAACGGAAACATTTTTCCCGATCCCGTACCGGGCACATGGACGGAACTTGATCAAGGGCCATGCGGAGGCACTGGGATATGCTCTCACGGTATATGGGGCAGATTCACTGACAATCCGGCGTCTGAAGACATTACGTGCGAATGGACAATACCCACTTTTGTTTTTGGCGCAGGCTCTTTCAGATACAACGAGGTAGACCCGATTGACCCGATTATCGCTGTTGCTTGTAATACCGGAGCTGGTATCGGTACTAACGTTATGGCGACAGCGCCTTCGCTTAACACGATAGCAGGCTCTCAGGTTGCCAGAATATTTACTTTCAGTAACTTAGAAATTCTAGGGACTAGTGACAATAATGCTAACGATTTCGAAGACGGCGAATTTCAATCCATCACTGCCGTATCGTCCGTAAACGTAATAGTGGCGGGTGTAACTAACCTTGTTTTTAGTCGACGGACCTACTGGAGAATTGCCACTTGACGTGGGTTTAAACGCACAGTGGAGAGCATGCACGATAGCCCTCAGGATGGTGCCAGAGCCGAGAAACGTACCTACAATGAGTGAATGGGGGCTTATCGCTTTCGCAGCATTTGTAGGTATTGCAGGAATCTGGTTCCTTAGAAGACGCGCTTTAACAGCTTAATTTTAAACTACCAATTAAATACGGCGTTTTTTAAACGGGGCGCCGGTTTTCCCTCTTAATAATTGATCCTGATGAAGCTTTGAATCAAAAAATTTAAAAAAATGCCGAACTCCTCTTTGAATCAGCGACTACAACGCTTATAATAGCTGGTAAGAGTATTATTCGGAGGAGATATGACAAACCAGAGACCAGCACTTAGCAGTATGATTCTATATTTGTACCTTCCCGTATTTATCATCGCTTTTTTTATATGCACCCTGCCCTCTCAAGCTCAGCCCGAAAGCCTTGAAAGATATCAGAAACAAAAGAAAACATTTTTTCAGAGATGGGCAATCAGGGTAAATGGAAACGCTGAGCATATGTTTGAAACGGATATTGATGGAGGAGGCAAATTCAACATAACCAGACTTGGTTTTAATCACGACGCCACTTTCACAGCCACAGAGGATTTAAACGTAACGTTTGGCGCAAGCTTTAACTATTATAATTTTGATTTTTCAGGATCCCAAGGGTTTGCAGGTTTAAGGCCATGGCGCAATGTTCTTGTCTCCAACAACAACATGAGAGTAAACTATGCTTTTACAAATAATTGGGGGGTATTCGTTACTCCTATGATTTCTTACGGGTCAGAATCAGGCGCTCCATTCTGGGATTCTTTTACCATCGGCGCAATGGCCGGTGTAAGTTATACAACTGGGCCAAACCTCAAAATAGGTGTTGGGGGATTTGTTGGAAGCCGCTTAGAAGAGAGCGTAATTGGATATCCCATAGGTTTTATTGACTGGCGGATCACTGAAACCCTCAGATTATCAGCACTTGCAAGCGGAGCTAGAAACGATTTCGGACCTAAAGCAGAATTATCTTACGACCTGGGAAGAGGGTTTAAGGTCTCCTCATCCGTTGGTTATGAGCTTAGAAGATTCAGGCTTGATGAGAAAGGAAACTTTGAAAAAGGAATTGGAGAATTCAGAACCCTCCCTCTTGCAGGAAAAATTTCATATACTGTAAATAAATACTTAACTCTAAATACTTATGGAGGGTGGCTCTTTGACGGCTCACTTGAACTTGAGGACAGTAGTGGAGACAGAATCCAGAAAGAAGATTTCGACGCCGCACCCTTTCTTGGCGCAAGTATAACAATAAATTTATGAAGAATGAAAGAACAATATTCTGGTTTAAGAGAGACCTGAGAATTGAGGACAATACAGGATTATTCCACGCACTCAGTGAGGGACGGGAGATTCTCCCTGTCTACATACTTGATGATGATATTTTAAGAAAGTGTCCTCTGCGTAGTAAACGACTTGGGTTTTTCTTCGACGCCCTTAAAAAACTGGACAAAGATCTGCGCGAACTGGGTTCATATCTGTTTATACAAAGAGGTAGGGCAGAGGAAGTATTACCCAGAATTGTCAGGACATATAACGCTGATTCCGTTTACTGTAATAGAGCTTACGGTTTTTCGGGTATAAACAGGGACCTAAAGATAGAACATTTATGCAAATCAAGCGGGATTACCTTTAAGAAGTTCGATGACACTTTCTTGGTACCTCCTGAGAATATTGACCAGCGTAAAGTTTTTATCCCTTTTTACAGTCTTTGGAAAGGTAAGCTAAAAAGTCAGGAACTGCCTGCACCCGAGAAAATTAATTCACCTGAAATTTTAACCGTATCACTTGAGAGCATGATACAGGAAATAAGCCACACTAAGAATACCCATTGGCCTATCGATTACCCTGATCAAAGATTATGGAGCTTCAATTTTAAGGAATACAACGAGAGGAGAGACCACCTGTTCATCGACGGCACTTCCAGACTCTCGCCTTATTTAAGGTTTGGAACAGTCTCGGTGAGAAAGGTATATAAAGCTGCGCTGAAGGATTGTCCCGAGCCTAATGTATATGTATCGGTGATTGCCCGGCGTGAGTTTTGGTATCACATAATGCACTACTTTCCTGAGACCAAGGATATTGCGTTTCAGGAAAAGAGAAGGAACATAAAGTGGATAAATAACGAAAGCTGGTATAACGCCTGGAAACAGGGGCGCACCGGATATCCTGTCGTCGATGCCGCCATGATACAGCTTAGGGAAGAAGGCTGGATGCCTGGAAGAGCCCGAATGATTGTGGCTTCATTTCTTACAAATGACCTGCTCACAGACTGGAGATGGGGGAATAGACACTTTAAAGAACATTTGATAGATTACGATGAGACGGTCGATATAGGCAATTGGCAATGGTCAGCATCGTGCGGGGCTGACCCAAAACCCCTTAGAATCTTTAACCCGATACTTCAATCCCAGAAATTTGATCCCGAATGTAAATATATAAAAAGCTACATACCAGAGCTAAAGAACCTGGAGCCAGAAAAGATACATAACCCACTCACCTACAAGCTCCCATACCATGATCCTATCGTGAACCACTACGAGATGAGAAACCTGGCACGCGAAGCGTACTCCGGGGGCAGGATAGACGACGATTACATATCCAAAATTGAGCATGACGAAGTTTTACCAAAGTAATTTACAAACTCCACTGTCTGGTAGATTCGGAGCGGCACATTCCTACCTCACAAGCAAATAAAAGGAGATAAGCGGCGCAATTACCGGAAACCGTCCGGAGTCAACTTCCACAGTACAGTAACTCTAATAATGAGAAAATTTCCAAAACCTATTGTAGTTAGTAGCATGTGTTTTGGTTTTGATGCCTGCCGTTATAACGGAGCGATGATCCCCAATAATTTTGTTCAAAAGTTAGAACCTTTCGTAAAGTTTGTCCCCATTTGCCCTGAAGTTGAGATAGGCCTTGGAACCCCTAGAGATATAATTAGAGTAGTTGAAAAAAGTGGAGAAAAATTTCTCCTTCAACCAACAACGGGAAAAGAGCTCTCAAAGCAGATGTGCAAATTCGCCGAGAGGTTTTTAAGCTCTTTAGACTCGGTAGACGGCTTTATATTAAAGAGCCGCTCCCCTTCTTGCGGCATTAAGGACGCTAAGGTATTTCGTGATGCGCACAGCCCTATGCCTATAGGTAAAGGCCCAGGGCTCTTTGCGGAAAAAGTGCTAGAGAAATACCCGGGTGCAGCTCTAGAGGACGAGGAGCGCCTTAGAAATTACAATATTAGAGAGCACTTTCTTACTAAGCTTTATACGCTTGCAAGGTTCAGAGAAGTAAAGAAGAAGAACACAATGCGAGGACTTGTGGATTTTCAGTCGGATAACAAGTTTATATTCATGTCCTATAACCAGAGTGGAGTTAGGGCGCTTGGAAGGATAGCCGCTAATGAGAACAAACTCCCGATTGAGGATGTAATCTCGGAATATGAAAAGCATTTGCAAGATACTCTCTCTAAAAATCCCAGAAGGTCCTCACATATAAACACACTCATGTATGGGATTGGCTATTTTTCTAAGAAACTAACATCTAAGGAAAAAACCTATTTCCTGGATCTACTTGAGAGCTATAGAAGTGCCAAGATACCACTGAGCGCAATCTTGACTGTGCTTGAGTCCTGGATTGTAAAATATGATGAGGAGTACTTGGCGCGCCAGACATTCTTTGAGCCTTACCCCAGGGAACTTACAGATATCTCGGACTCTGGTAAAAGTCGAGCTATCTAATTTATTATCGTTCGTTTACGCAAACTTTCTTCTTCCTCCTGTAGAAATCAGTGCTTCAATACCGAGCGTTTGTCTAGTTATCCAATTCATTTAAGAAGGAGAGGACTTCATTTGAGAAATTCTTGTTTCTTAGAAGGGTAATGTGGCTTGCCCGTAGAGAAACTCCTCTGGCATTAGGGAAGAAAGATGCGGCTTCTCCCGCATCATACTCCCTTGAAGCGTTAATTATCAGTACGGGAAGATGTATTTTCTTTAGATCCCAATGGCTAAATTCGGGATAGATATTTCCCCCAAGACGAGCAGCAAATGCTTTACGGTCGCCCCCGGTTTTCTCAGCAAACACCCTATACTGGTCCTTCTCCTTGGGATTATCATCGAGCATAGCTCTGACACGGGTTTTCCTGTCGGCATCGCTCAAAGTCCAGTCTTTGTCATAAAGATGAAGCCCCGCAAGTACAAGGCTCCTCATTCTACCGAATATAAGCGCCGCCTCTATTGCTACTTTTGCGCCCATCGAATAGCCAATTATATCGTAATCATAGAGCATGAGATACTCGGCTATTGCGCCCACATCTTGGGCCATAGCGCGGTTCCAGTAGCTGTAAGAGGTATGGGGCTTTCCTGACTCCCCATGACCGCGGGCATCCATCATAATCACTCGCCGCCCTGAGTTTAAGAGGTTCTCTGTTATACCCGACTTTCCCCAATTAATATCACTGTTGGCTGTAAACCCGTGAAGGAGGAGAAGTGGCTCGCCCTCCCCCATGTCCCAGTATGCGATTTGGATCCCGTCAAAGCTTTGGAACGTTTCCATATAGTAATATTGTAGCACATGCGGACACTGTCCGCTCCCAAAGTAGTTCTAATAAGTTTTACTCTAACTGTAGGCTAATTTTATATTAAAAGCATATAAAAACCGATCAAAATTGATCTATAAAAAATTTTTATAAGAAAACCGAAAATTATATGTTAAGTTTAAACAACTAATGGTGTGTGATATAAAACTGCTCAAATTGACAACACTAATGTTTCTTCTACCAATGCTTTTTGCAGTAAGCTGCGGAGGCGGAGGAGTTTATATCCCGCGCGCGAGTAAAACCAAAAACGTCCCCCCGCCAAAAACTGAGAAAGTGCAAGTAAAAGAGACTCCTAAAATTGACACTTCCGCAGAGAATGTGTTTAACGCCCCGTTTATAGATGTGTGGATTGCAGCAATAGAAAGCGTTAAATGGATCAAGTGGAACATAGCTTTTATAGACGAGCGTGAGGGGGTCATCAGACTTAAAGAGGCATACGCGTATAGAAGATCAGGGAAACTACTTAGAACATACAGCTGGCCCACCAAAGAAAACCTGCAAACTTCCAGCATTAACGATTACCTGGAAAAAGTAGGCCGTTATAGCCCGGGCGGATCAAACACGGTATTTACCCAGGAGAACCTGAAAATGACTATAATTAAGCTGTCAGACGACGTTGCCGAAGTGGATATAGACTATACTATTAGACCTTACACATTCTCGGGGAAAATAGGCTATGAAGTAGAGTCAAGAGGATTCATCGAATCACTTTTGTTCGAGCGCATAAAGGAATCCCTTGATGGAAGGCCCCTTGCTAAGAGATAATATTTTGTGACCGTCATTTTACTATGCATCGGAATTGTAGTCGCTTTTGGCATAATGTTCTGGCTCGACAAAAAACAGGGCCCTGAACCCACACCTGCCATTGTGCACCTGTTCGACGTGCTCAAGAGCCTGAGATGGGATATGAATGAAAACGATATTAAAGCTTCTTTTAACGGGTTTAAGCACGGCAGCACTTCAAGATTAAATAAAAAGAGTACCCTCAGCCGTAAGGAAAATTTTGAGGGTCAGGAAATCTATACCACTTTTAGTTTTCCCAAAGAGAACGGAGAAAAAGTAAATAAAGGCGAGATAAGACTCTCGCGGGTGAATCGAAAGGATATTGATCTACTATTTAGAACCGTATGTAAAGCGTACGGTAATCCTCAAGAAAGTGGCACGAATAAAGACGGGGCCGTAAAATGGGCTACTGAAATAGGGGTGTTAACACTGGAAAACCCCGCTCCTGAGGAGTATTTACTAACCCTTACGGAAGAAGATACTAAGGTTTAAAAAGACCCATAGCGCTTATGATCTGATCCATGTTCTCATGCGCTTTATCATGGGCGCGTTTGGTGCCCTCTCTTAAGATATCCCTTACGTCATCCGGGCGGCTCTCGTATTCACTTCGTTTTTCCCTTATAGGTTCAAGTAACTCGTTAATTGCGGCTGAGAGCTTTTTCTTTACCTCTACGTCCCCAACATTACCGGTTCTATAGCGGTCCTTAAGATCATCGATCTCAGCAGTGTTTTTGTTAAAAGCGTCGTGGTAAATAAACACCGGGTTTCCCTCAACCTTTCCTGGGATATCGGCCCGTATGCGATTGGGGTCGGTGAACATACTCATTACTCTTTTATTAACCTGCCCTACGTCATCCGAAAGATATATGCAGTTATCTAGACTCTTACTCATCTTCCTGTCCCCGTCTAAGCCAACCAGACGAGAGGTTTTACTTATCACTGGATCGGGCTCTTGGAAAAACTCACCGTATAGGAAATTGAATCTGCGTGCCAGCTCTCGAGTAAGCTCTATATGGCTTAATTGGTCTTCACCCACAGGGACCTTTGTGGCTTTGAACATCAGGATATCCGCTGCCATAAGCACCGGGTAGCCGAGAAGCCCTACTGAGTAGTTATCCCCTACCCCCATATCTTGTATCTTATCTTTTAGAGTCGGGATACGCTCGGCTCTGGGTACTCCACATATCATTGCGAGCATGGCGTAGAGCTCTGTGATGTAGGGAATCTGTGACTGGACGTAGAAGGTAGATTTCCCAGGGTCCATGCCGACGCTCAGCCAGTCCATAACCATCTCAAGCGTGTTCTGCTCTACCTCTTTTACTTTATCGTAGTGGGTCGTGAGCATGTGGAGATCGGCTACCAGAAAATAGCAGTCGTAATCGTCCTGAAACGCGATCCGGTTATAGAGCGAGCCCACCAGATGGCCAAGATGAAGCCTTCCCGTTGGTCTGTCCCCGGTTACTAGTATGGGTTTAGCGTCTGCCATGATTTAAATAATCCTCCTGAATCTATACGAGACATAATAAGGGTGCTTTTAGAGAAATAACACGTATGTGTTGCCCAGTAATATACACGTTCTTTTGGAAATTGGGATATAAAACTTACAATTGAACTGGAGAGTGACCACCACTAGGAGCTAATCGGATCATAATCACTTGATACGGTTAAGCTCATATCCACAGACAAAGTCGGCGATCTTAGCGCTTACCGTGCCGGCAATTATCGGCTTAGGCTCATAGGGGACAGCCTGATTTTCAACAAGCCTGCCAAGAGAGTCGTAAAATTTGGAATCTGTATAAGAATATGTTCTATTCTCGCAGTTAACAGTTGAATTGATCCACACCTCTTTGTATGAGAGACCGTCGGTATCACGCTCAGCTTCTTCAAACTCAAGCTTGCTCCAGGAAGTAGTTAGGCTGTTTTTGCTCTCAATTGTCTCGGGATCAACGAATATGGAATAGTTTCTCTCACCTGTAACCCCTCCCACGAAAAACCATGAATCTTCTTTTGAAATTGCCTTGTAACTCTTAATTTTTTCGGGCCTGGGGTATGTTACCGCAGTGTCTTCTTGGGCTTTAGATGTAATATGCGCAAGTATTGTAGTACCACCTGAGTCCTTTTGAGTTACCGGGTTAGTCTCTTTCACTGTCTCGGCTTGCTGAACCTCTTCAACTCGAGGGTCAGGCTCGCTAATGTCCTTTTTAACGCAGGAATAAACTCCAGTTAAAACAAACAGCCCTAAAAATAAAATTATAGATATGCCGGGTTTCATAACCTATGCCTCTTTCAGATTCCTAAAAACATTATAATCGATATTCAGCAGTGATAATTAAAGGGGAAGAATAGGAGAATGTATGCATTTTCCCGCCAAAGTACTCATGCATACATTCTCTATAATGTATTTATTAGGCCGTCAAAGTATTACTCACTTTTATCAGATTTACTATCAGATTGTGTTTTGATATTCTTTTGGGCTTTTCGCTCCTGTATTCTAGCCAATTCTTGTTCTTTTAATTTTATAAGCGTATTCCTGTCAATTCTTGTAACCGGGGTCAGCTTAGCATAATTCTTTGGCCCCACTACATCTCTAAGTACTGCCATAGCGTCTATAAACATATCCGCAATTTCTTCGTTAACTACATCTGTTTCCTTCACTATAGTCTTCAATTCTGCAGGATCGAAATCAGCTTTCTGCAACTGTAGCATAAATTTTCTTTGTAGACTGCGGGATTTACCTTCTTCTTGAATTATTGGACCAATATATTTTGCGCGGATTTCTTTTACTTTACGGTACTGCTCTTTACTTATATCAAGTCGGTTAGTCTTCTGAAGCATACTCATAAGCATCCTGCTGTATTTGCCGCTCCTTATTCTGGCTACTCTTGCTTTATTGAACCCTTCCCTGTGCCTTTCAGTACCTTGCTCATTTTCCGCTATAGCAATACCTGCTGTAAGCATTAGAATAATTAATGGAAATAATGCCAATCTCATAAAAAAACCTCCTGGGTATAGTGTTATCTATATTTTAAACTATCTTTCGTGATTTTTGGTGCATTTTTTACCGTGCAAGAGAATTTTACACATTCTCTTCAAAAATCCAACTTAAACTAGGCTTGAAATTTGAGTAGCAATACAAATGTAATTATTTACAGATAACACTTCAACCAACGCTCTAAAACTATGATTACATAGTTTTTCTCGTCTTCTGAAAGCCCGTGATCTTTAGCAGGGATTCCATGCCATTTTTGGAGGCACTTACGGCAGCAGGTGCCCGTGGCATGCTGGGCTATAAATACCGGGTGGTTACGCATAGGGGTCTGCTTGCCGTCGTTTGGAGGATTTGCAGGGGCGAGTCTTTCATCTATAAAATCCCGCCCGTGATCCATAATCACTTCGAGCCCTTTGGAATTTAGATACTCGAGCTCCTTTCCTTTTAAATTAAAGCTAGATCTAAAGCGGGACTTACTCAGTTTTTGGAATAAGAGGTCTAAATCTCTCATGAAGGATCGTCGGTTTTATCCTCATGCCGTGTGGCATGGCGCTTAATAATATCAAAAGTCAGTATGGATTCAAGAGCAAGCTTTGCAACCGCAAAAACAATACATGCTACGCCTATAACCGTTGCAATCTCGAGTACCGCCGTTGAAGTTGTAATTCCCCAGCTGTTAACAAGAAACGCTACGAGTGAGCCTAGCGAAAAGAACGCCACGCTTAAATATAGCGCAAGCAGACTGTTCCTAAACAGATGCGCCCTTCTTATCTCCTGCTGAACCCTCTCTGTCTTTATCTTGCATTCCTCCTCAGAGAATTCATGGATCATGCTGTTTACATCCGTATATCTTTGGGACGTAGACATAATCAACAGTGCAACTCCAGTGCATTTATATCCATAATTGGCACTCCTT
>PVMK01157824.1_pt1 | contig 29396 bp, 29 predicted proteins | sample 1853481 | NCBI WGS metagenome assembly PVMK01 (sample SAMN08533507, study PRJNA380276) | Marine sediment metagenome, whole genome shotgun sequencing project.
GCTGATCTTCCCGTAGCCGCAGCGTGCCGGAAGATCAGCGCGGATTATTCTTTGAAGTGGATCTGCCTCCTACGCAAGTTGCGCGGGATCTGACTGCACTGATCGAGCGCCGGGATATTACCGGGGCATCATTCGCCTTCAGTGTTCCAAAGGGCGGTGATTACTGGTCAGAGGTCAACGGCAAAGCACACCGGAATCTGATCGACGTAACCCTGCATGAAATTACGGTCACATCGAATCCGGCATACGTAGATACCAGCGTGGCACGGCGACACCTGCAACATGTTTATGTGCCGGTTCGATTGAGGAACGCACAAAGATTCATGGAGACATTGTCATGAGTTGGTTCAGCAAATTATGGGAACGCAGAGGCGGTGAAGTCTCAAGCCGAGATCCATACCTGGCTGAGAAATTGGGCATCCGGGCGAATGCTGCCGGGCAATGGGTAACGCCTGAAACCGCAACCGGGGTCGCAGCGGTCCATGCTTGTGTTCAGCTGATCGCTGAGACAGTAGCATCCCTTCCCCTGGCGCCATACCGCAGAACAGACGATGGCGGGAAGGTGGTAGACCACATGCATCCGTTGTACCGGGTCCTGCATGACCAGGCCAATGAAGTTCAAACCGCAATGGAGTTCAGAGAACAGTTGATTGCATCCTGCCTGCTCACCGGCAACGGCTATGCACTCAAAGAACTGGATGGCCGTGGTGCGGTAACGCAATTGCTGCCTCTACATCCCTCCCAGATGCGTCCGGTTAAGCTGGTCAATGGTCGAGTGCGGTATGAATTTACACCGCAACAGGGCGGCACACAGCGTTATACACAGGATGAAATATTACACGTCCGGTATCGTTCCACAGACGGTTTCACCGGACTGAGTCCCATATCAATTGCACGGCAGACCGTGGGGCTGGCACTGGCGCAACAATCCTTTGAATCCGCATTCTATAAGAACGGCGCGACGATTGGCGTGGCACTGAAACATCCTCAAAGATTGACGGTCGATCAAATCACCAACATCCAGGACAGTTTCGAGCGGAATTACTCCGGCACAAGCAATGCATTTCGGATGATTATTTTAGAAGAGGGCATGGAATTTCAGGCCATGGGTATGTCCATGTTGGACGCACAATTTGTCGAGTCCAGGAAATTGACCCTCGAAGATGTGGCGAGAATCTACCGGGTACCGCCTCCGGCCATCGGCATCCTGGATAGAGCAACTTATAGCAATATTTCAGAACAAAGCCGCAGCCTGGTTATGCACACACTGCGGCCCTGGCTGGTGCGTATCGAGCAGGCCATGAATGCGGCCCTGCTGACAGTTGATGGTCGTCGCAGCCACTTCATCGAACACAACGCGGAAGGCCTGCTACGGGGCACACAGAAGGACAGATACGAGGCCTATCAGATCGGGCGTGAATGGGGCTGGCTGAATGTTAACGAAATCAGGCGGCGAGAGAATTTGAGCAACATAGGTTCCGGGGGGGACGTGTATTCAGAGAGAGGGGCAGAACCGGCTACGGCTTGAACATGAAGACAGTTTTTCAATTACCGATAACCGTTACAGAAAAGGATGCCGCTGGTCACCTGGGCGTTTCTATTGACTCTCTGCGAAGGGAACGAAAGAAAGGAAATATCAGCTATCACAAGTTAGGTGGTCGGATACGTTACACGGAAGCAGATTTGCTTGAATACTTAGAACAGAGGAGGGTGCCATGCAAAAGCAACATCTTGGACAAATTGGACAATACTGGTTGTCAAAGCGATCAGGATCAGATGCCTGGTGTAGAACCTGGTTTGATGCCGAAACTCGACAAACGAAACGTGCATCAATTGGCACAGCAGACTTTCAGCAAGCGCAGATCAGTCTCGCCAAGTGGGTAGTTGTGAATGATCAGCCAAAAAAAGTACAGGCGTCTGATGTGCAACTGGATTCAGTGATAGTTCGCTATTACGAAAACCATGCAAAGCATTTGCGCAGTGGAGAGGCATCCAGGTATGCGCTGAAAAAGTGGTCAGATCACTTTGAGGAGGCCATGGTGTCGGACGTAACGCTCACGGCGCAAGCAGAGTTTGTTCGCAGCCTGAAGGATCAGGGTTGTTCTGATGGGTATATCGGTCGAATCCTCAATGTTGGTAAGGCTGCACTCAACAGAGCGTATAAAAACGGAGAGATTGAATCCATCCCGTTTGTGATGACTGGATCAAAAGGACGGGAAAGACAGCGGTTACTCTCACTGGATGAAACTGCGGCGCTGTTTGATGCGGCTCGAGAAGAACACACGCTGGTTTATCTGATGCTTGCTTTCAATACCCTGGCCAGACCAGAAGCAATCCTGGAACTGAAGCGGTTTCAAATAGATTTTGATAACCGGCTCATTCATCTGAATCCACCAGGCCGAATACAAAACAAGAAACGCAGGCCTACAGTACCTATTTCAAATTCCCTTATGCCGTGGCTGCAGGGCATTCAGAACGAATCAATTGTGTCCTGGCGTGGTAAGCCCATCAAAAGCATTAAGAAGGCATTCAGGCGCACCAGGGAGCGTGCTGGGCTGGATAACCGGGTTGTGCCTTACACGATCCGCCACACCATGGCGACTGAGCTTAGAAAGCGCGGTGTACCTGCCTGGGATGTGGCCGGGATGCTCGGACATAAGACTGAAGGCATTACAGAACGATATGCGAAATATGCACCTGATTATCGCGACTTGGCAATCAGGGCGATTGATGAATATTTTAAAGAGATCCAGCCGCTTACGAATAAGCGGCTGGTGTTTGGTGCTGGCAAGCGTGTTAGTTGCGTGTTAGCGGGGTAATGATAACACATGTAAGCTATTGATTTATTGGTCGGGGTGAGAAGATTCGAACTTCCGGCCCCTGCCTCCCGAAGGCAGTGCTCTACCAGGCTGAGCTACACCCCGAACTGGGTCCGACCAGGGCGCATATATTATAGAAGAGGGCCGGCTAATGGAAGAGAATCGTCAATTATATTGGCTGGGAAGCTGATCACGATCTTCGGGAAATAATTGAAAATCAAGCTCAAATTAATTGTTAAGATTTCGTAATAAATCCCTGCTACAATACGTCCACCATTTCATGGTGGTGGGAGGCAGAAAGACTGGGGCTGACTGAGGGAGATATTCCGGGCAATAAGCAATAAGCAATATGCAATTGCGCCCGGCCTGTTTTCAATCCTCTTTGTCTATTCTGGCCTGTTTATTCTTTTCAGATAAACTACAGGCGTATATCAATGAATAATAGATTCCGACTTTGTTTTGCGGCATTGGCAACAATGCTTTTCCTTATGGTTCCGGTGCTCGCTCTTGCGCAGGAAACAACATCTTCCATTCGCGTGACCGTTAATGGACCCGACGGCAACCCTTCAGTTGGGGATCAGATATCGATAACTGACACCCGGACCGGAAGAACGAATATCAATACCAGTAATGCTTCAGGCGTTATCACTCAGATGGGCTTAAACGCTGGCGGTCCCTATACGGTTGTCGTGTCTTCTGATCGTTACGCAAACCAGACCGTCACAGACATCAATCTGCGTTTGGGTGATACCTATGACCTGAAGCTGGTATTGGGTGCAGACGTGCTTGAGGAAGTTATTGTGACGGCTTCTGCGGTGAGGTCTACCCAGCTCGCTTTTGGGCCTGCTACTGCTTTTGGATTGAATGATTTGCAGAATCTCCCGGCAATCAACCGTGATATCAGGGATATTATCCAGCATGATCCACGCGTTTACATCGATCTTGGCAACAGGGGCTCTCTTCAGTGTGCCGGCGCCAACCCGCGGTTCAACAGCCTGACGGTCGATGGCACTACCATGAATGACAATTTCGGTTTGAACAGCAGTGGCTATCCGACGGAACGTCAGCCGTTCCCGTACGATGCCATTCAGGAACTTTCGGTTGAACTCGCGCCTTTTGATGTTGAGTACGGTGGTTTCACGTCCTGTAACGTCAATGCGGTTACCAAGTCCGGCGAAAACGAATGGCATGGTTCAGCATTCTATGACTACACATCCGATGACATGACCGGTGACAAACTCCTGGGTGACAAGGTGGCTGTCGGTGATTTCTCTGAAAAGCGTTATGGCGCTACCCTGGGCGGGCCCATCATCAAGAATAAACTGTTCTTCTTCCTGGCATACGAATACCTGGATGGGGCGAGTCTTTTTGACCGGGGCCCGTCCGGATCCGACAGGTCCCGCATCGTGGAGGGGGTTTCAGTGGCTCAAGTTGCAGAGATCAACCAGATAGCAATGGATCTCTACGACTATGATCCGGGAAATATCCCGCTGAGTTTTCCAGTCGATGATACAAAGGTTTTCGCCAGAGTGGATTGGCACATCAACGATTTTCATCGTGTCGCTTTTGTCTATAACTATAACGATGGTTTCACGATTAGCGGGGCCGACAGAGACAGCAACGAACTTGAATTCGAGAATCACCACTATGAGAGAGGCGCCAAATTGACGAATTACGCCGGCCAGTTATTCTCGGACTGGACCGACAATTTCTCTACCGAGGCCAAACTGTCATACACCGAGCTGGACAATCGCCAGATTTCAATTGCCGGCATTGATTTTGGTGAAATACAGGTCACAACCTTCAACGACCATGATGGAAATGGGGTCGACTCCCGGGCGACTGTTTACCTGGGTGCGGATGACTCGCGCTCAGCCAACAAACTTTATTACGAAACCTGGCAGGCGAAGCTGGCGGGCACATATACCCTGGGCAGTCATCTCATTACCGGCGGTTTCGAATATGTCAGTTTTGATGTCTTTAATATGTTCATACAGGAAGCAGAGGGTGAATATCGCTTCAGCAGCATTGAAGATTTCCGCAACGGCACTCCTAACCGCATTACTTATGAGAATGCAGCACCGTCAAATGTGAAGGAAGACGCGGCAGCGACTTTCCAATATGAAGTCAACACGGCCTACATTCAGGACGAATTCACGCTGGCGAACGGTGACGTAACCATCGTTGCCGGACTGCGTTATGACTGGTACACGAGTAACGATGTGCCCCGGCAGAACGACATGTTTCAGGCCCGTTATGGTTTCTCGAACCAGCAGAATCTGGATGGAAAGAACCTGTTTCAGCCACGACTCGGTTTCAATTGGACCGTAAATAACGATCTCCTGGTCCACGGCGGTATTGGCCGGTTTGGCGGCGGTAACCCCAATGTGTGGCTTTCAAACAGCTACTCCACTGACGGCCAGACCCAGGTCGAAGCCCAGGACCGTAGCGGAACGTCGGTTTTCGATATGGAATTCAACGGCAGCGGGCGCCCCGTTTGGGACATTCCGCAAGATCTGTTTGACGCAGTTGCTTCCGGCACCGCTGACAGCGATGTAAATGCCACGGATCCGAATTTTAAAATTCCATCCAGCTGGAAATTTAACCTGGGCTTCAACTGGAATTTTGGCGCGGATTCGAGTTGGTCCCTTAATGGCGATTTGATTTATTCCAAGGCAGACAATTCAGCGATAATTACGCAACTCACATCGGAACAGATCGGTACGGCGCCGGATGGACGTCCAATTTACACTAGCATTGACCGCAGCGACCCGGACTGTGTGGATCCTTTGTCTCCAGATTGCTCTGGACGGCGCAATTTCGACTTCCTCCTGACCAATGTCAAGGGCAGTGACGCCAAGCAAACCATGCTATCGATCGGTTTGGGCAAGAGCTACTTTGACGCCGGTGTGGACTGGTCTGTCGGTTATGCCTATACCAATGCAAAAGACGTAAATCCCATGACCAGTTCCGTCGCTTTTTCCAATTTTTCCAACGTTGCGACAGCTGACTACAACGACCCCGGAGTGGCGACGACAAACTATGAGATTCCGCATCGTTTCGTTGGCCAGTTCAACTGGCAACATGCGTTCTTCGGCGATAATCTGACACGCGTTTCACTGTTCATGAGCCATAACAAGGGGCGGCCGTTCAGCTACACGTTTAACAACACCAGCATGTTCGGTGATCCGACCTCTTTCCAGGAGGCGCGGTCCCTGCTGTACGTTCCAAGCGGACTTGACGATCCTATTGTAGTCTTCGCTGATGGATTCGATACGGATGCATTCTTCGACTTTGTGAACTCCAGCGGGCTGGACAAATACTCAGGCGAAATAGCCGAGCGCAACGGATTCCATAGCGACTGGTGGACCAAGGCTGATCTCAGGATTTCCCAGGAATTCCCTGGTTTCTCGCGAGGTCACAAGTTCGAAGCATTCCTGATCATCGAAAATCTGACCAATCTGCTGAACAGCGAGTGGGGCGTGCAGACCGAAGTCAGTTTCCCACGCCTGCAGCCACTGGTTGAAGCATCTCTCAACGGCAATGGCCAGTTCGTGTTTGAAGAGCTTCTGCAGCCCTCAGGAGAGAGTATTGTGACTACCGCGTCACTGTGGAAAGCTCGCATCGGACTGAGTTACCGGTTCTGATCAGAGCTTTTTTGAAACGATAGACGGGGCGGATATCCGCCCCGTCTTTTACTTCAGGAGAAAAGACTTGCCAGCTGATTCTGTTTCCACCCGCCTGTATCCCGGCAGGGATGCTTAACACCCTCAGCCGCCACGAAGTTGAACGCCTGCATGATGTCAGTCGTGGTGATCTTGCAGGCCTTCTCAAGCGTTGCGCCCTGGCGGTGCTCAACAGCGGCGACCAGGGTGACGATGCGGAAGCCTTGATGGCGACGTACCAGGATTTCAGCATCGAGGTGCAGCAGGTCAACCGGGGATTACGCCTTGAATTGCGCAACGCGCCGGGATCGGCTTTTGTCGACGGGCGCATCATCGAGGGTATCCGTGAATTACTTTCCGCCGTCATTCGCGACCTGGTTTATTTCGACAGCGAAATTTGCGGGCACCCGGGCCATGACCTGGAAGAAACTTCCGGCATCACCAATGCCGTGTTCGAGATGTTGCGTAATGCGGGTACGCTGGTGCCGGCGGTCGATCCGGACCTTGTCGTATGCTGGGGCGGCCATTCCATCGCCAGGAAGGGAGTACGACTACACCAAGAAATGTGGTTACGAACTGGGCTTTGCGCCGGCTGAACATCATTACCGGCTGCGGGCCCGGCGCAATGAAGGGGCCGATGAAAGGCGCCACCATTGCACATTCGAAACAGCGGGTCTCGCCCGGCCGCTATATAGGTATCACAGAGCCCGGAATCATAGCGGCCGAATCACCCAATCCAATCGTCAATGAACTGGTGATAATGCCGGATATCGAGAAGCGTCTCGAAGCCTTCGTCCGGCTCGCTCACGGCATGATCATATTTCCCGGTGGTGTAGGGAACCGCAGAGGAAATCCTCTATCTGATCGGTGTTTTGCTCAATCCGGCCAACGCTGAAATGCCGGTTCCGATGATCATGACCGGGCCGGCGGAATCAGCCGCCTATTTTCGAAAAAATCGACAACTTTTATTCGACTGGCCCTGGGCGAGCAGGCCTGTCGGTGTTACGAGATCATTATCGGCGACCCGGCCCGGGTAGCGCAGGCGATGGCAAAGGGCATGGAGGACGTACGACAGTTCCGGGTCGACACCCACGATGCTTTCTATTTCAACTGGATGCTTGAAATAGACGAGGCGTTCCAGATCCGTTCCAGCCCAACCACGAAAATATGGCGGCCCTTGAGATCAGCCGTGATCTGCCGATACACGAACTGGCTGCCAATCTCCGCCGGGCTTTTTCAGGCATCGTGGCGGGCAACGTCAAACCGGAAGGGCTGCGGGCGATCCGCAAACACGGGAATTTCGAGATTCAGGGCGAGCGCGACATCATGCAGTCGCTGGATGCTTTGCTGGCCGGTTTCGTGGCGGACAACCGTATGAAACTTCCCGGTGACAGCGCCTACCAGCCGTGTTACCGGGTCGTTGCCTGAGACGGCTTCTGTAAGAGCCTGCTTGCGGGCGATGTCTACTCACTGGTCCTGCATGGGGCCCCAGCATTTTCCGGATTGTCGCCAGGTCGATACCACGGGTATAGATCCATTGCGGACCGGTGGTTTTGGTTTGTGGCGCACCCAGGACACCCGGTGCGGTCTTCTTTTTCGATTCCTCGAGCGGTGCAATCCAGCCGGCGTCCAGCAGGATGTTTCGCTCGGTTGAGGTGAGGGAATCTTCGTCTTCAATTGCGTATGAGTCGCCAAATTGCATTTCTACTGCAAGGTCTTCCAGTGCATCGGTAAGATCAATGCCGGTCACCGGATAACGCAGGGCATAGTGATTGTCACGCTTGACCAGCACGTCCAGGGCACAGCCCTCGGCAAGCCCCGGTAGCGCTCCGGCCTGTCAGGATCCCGCTTCAGAAACAGCAAGTACCGCCTGCCTTCTTCGAACACCGTGGGGTTGGAAAAATAGCATTCGTTTTCATGCAGGCCCCGCTCATGGATTTCGATGATCTCCATGGCTTTGTCGATCTTGTAAGGAATCAGGATTTTCAGATAAGCGCTGCCGCTGACCGGATAGCCGCGCCGGTAGAAATAGTCCGTATCTTTCACCTGGGCCAGCACGATCACTTCAGCTTTTGCGCCGAGATCTGCAAGGCTGATGGGTGGAACCGGGCGCTCATCCTGTGCCCATAGTGGAGTTGCTGTCATAGCAACAACCAGGCAAATCAGTCTTTTCATCGTTGGTCCAGCCGGTCGGCCGCGAGCGACCTCTTGCTGTAAGAGCGTCCTTGGGCGCGAAATGTGCTTGTCAATTGGGAGAGAGTAAGTTATCCAACCGGTCGGCCGCAAGCGACCTCTTACAGTGAAAGCTTTACGTTAGGCGGCCCAGTTTCTGGCCCATGACTACGATGTCGCCTGGGCCGTAGTCCGCCAGCACGGAAACTGCAGCGGCGGGCTGCAACAGGATCACGGTCGAGCCCATATTGAAGCGGCCCATTTCCAGGCCTTTTTCGAGGCGGATATCCCGTCTGCTCCAGTCGCCAGTCGTGACCCGCTTGCGGGGGGTGTGATGACACCCGCCCAGGGTGTCTCCATGCTCGACACCAGCATGGCGCCGACCAGGATGAGGGCCATGGGTCCGTGGCTGGTTTCGAACAGGCTGATCACACGCTCATTGCGTGTGAAGAGCCCGGGCACACAATGCACGGTGTAGGGTGCAACGCTGAATACCCGTCCCGGCACGTGGATCATGCGTTGCAGATGACCACTCACCGGCATGTGCACGCGGTGATAATCGCGTGGCGACAGGTAGATGGTATGGAAGAACCCGTTGTGGAAATCGCTGGCTGCCGGATCGTTGGCGAGCAGGTCCCTGAGGGAATAATGATGTCCCTTGGCCTGCAATATCCGGTCACCGGTCAATCTGCCGCACTGGCTGATTGTACCGTCGCTGGGCGAAACAAAAGAGGAAGGATCCGGGTCAATCGGCCTGGCGCCTGCCGCCAGTTCGCGAGTAAAAAAGGCATTGAATGTTGCAAAATCGGATGCGGATTTCAGTTTTGATTCGCTCCAGTCAACCCCCGTCACCTCGCTGATCAATGAAATTTGCAGGTTTTTTATCGCCTTGACCCGGATACGCATGCACCAGTGAACGATGCCTGACAGCAGGTGATGCGGCAGCAGGTACTGGATCCCGGCGAGGATATTCTCGAGTAAACGCACGGCGGTCAGTCCTCGATGATCGCCAACAGATCCGCTACGATTTTTTCTGCATCATGAGGCGGGGGGAATGCGCCATAAAGCCGGCCCTGGGGATCCGTCAACAGGATGCTGGCCGAATGGGCGACATCGTATTGCGGTGCTCCAGGGTCGTGTTCCTCGATCCGGTAGGCGATTCCCAGTTGGCGGGTAAGCGGCAGCAGCTGAACCTGGTCCCCCGTGACGCCGATAAACCCGGGATCGAAGTACGCCAGGTACTGTTCCAGTTTGGCGGGTGTGTCCCGCTCCGGGTCTACGGAGATGAAGAGAATTTGTAGCCGGTCCGTTTCCCCCCCCCAAAAGCCTGTTGCATGCGTTCGTTGACTCTTTGCAGCTCAAAAAGCGCTCCGGGACAGACATCGGGGCAATTGGTGAAGCCGAAGAAGAGCAGCGACCACTTACCGCGCAGGCCGGCAAGAGAGAAGGGCTGTGAATGCTGATCCGTAAGAGCGAAATCTGCGATTACCCGGGCATCTGGCAGCACCAGCAGTGATGAGACCGGAGACTGGTTACGCGCCTGGTTCAGTTTCCAGAACGAAACACCACCGATCGCGCTCACGGCTGCAATCAGGACAGCCATGCTGATCAGCCGGATATTGAAGTTGTTGGAAGTCAAATCAAAACCAATTTGCAGTGAAACCTCGATTATACTTCTACCGGCCCGGTGGAAAAGCCCTGCAGAGTAAATTCCTGGATTTTGAAGATGAATGTCACGCAATGGATCGAGTGGGTAAGCAGGAAACTGGATGGCGCAGACCTTCATTTCGGCCACGGCACCGATAACGCTCATGATGAAGCGGCCTGGCTGGTCCTGCATGCCATCAGCGCCAGGCTGGACGGCGGTTTTGATGACTGGGGCAGGGAACTCGACGGGCTTGAGGAAAAACGGCTCAGGGAAATACTGGATGCCCGCGTTAAACAACACCTTCCGCTGGCTTACCTCACCGGCATCGCCCGTTTTGCAGGGCTCGAGTTCGAAACCGGCCGTGCTGCCCTGGTCCCGCGCTCGCCCATCGCTGAGCTTATACTGGATCAGTTCCAGCCCTGGCTGGACCCTGCCGGGGCAGGCCGCGTGCTGGACATGTGCACCGGAAGCGCTTGCATCGCGATCGCAATTGCCCGGTACCTGCCCTGGACCCGGGTCGACGCCGTGGATATCAGCAAGGAAGCGCTCGAAATTGCCGCACGCAATGTCAGCAGACATGCTGTGGGCGACCGGGTGAACCTGATCGAGTCTGATTTGTTTCAGTCCCTTCCTGCCGGCCGTTATGATCTAATCGTGGCAAACCCGCCTTACGTTCCCGTAGAATCGATCACTACCTTGCCTGGCGAGTACCGGGCAGAGCCGGTTTTGGGATTGGTTTCAGGGCGTGACGGGCTGGACGCGACTTTGTCTATCCTGGTGGATGCACCGCGATTTCTGGCGGAAAATGCCGTGTTGGTTTGTGAGGTGGGTGAAAGTGAGGAACGCTTGCTCGCGCTATTGCCGGAATTGCCCTTTCTCTGGCTGGATTTCAGCCACGGCGGTTGCGGTGTTTTTGTCCTGACGCGTGAAGAACTGGAGCACGCCCACGCCCAATTGGCAGTTCTATTAGAGGAAAGAAAAAATGTCACATAACACGTTCGGGCGCCTGTTCCGGGTGACCACATTTGGTGAAAGCCATGGCCCTGCGATCGGCTGCGTGATTGACGGCTGCCCCCCGGGGCTGGAAATCAATGATTCTGAAATCAAGCTACAGCTGGTTCGCCGCGCCACGGGGAAATCCAGGCATACTTCCCAGCGCCGGGAGAAAGACGACGTACAAATACTGTCCGGCGTTTTTGAGGGCAGGACCACCGGCACGCCGATCGCCCTGCTGATTGAGAATACGGACGCAAAGCCCAGGGACTACGAGAATATAAAGCGGCAGTTCCGGCCGGGGCACGCGGATTTCACTTATTGGAAAAAGTATGGTCTGAGGGACTATCGCGGTGGAGGGCGCTCCTCTGCGCGGGAAACCACCATGCGCGTTGCGGCCGGCGCCATCGCCCGCAAGTGGCTCAAGGTGAACCACGGTGTGGAAATCCAGGGTTGGCTGGCCCAATTGGGGCCAATCCGGACGGATGAAAACATGCGCTGGGAGACGATAGAGGACAATCCGTTTTTCTGCCCGGATCCTGACAAGGTGCCTGAGCTCGAGTCGTTCATGGATGCCCTGCGCAAATCAGGTGATTCAGTCGGAGCGCGGGTTAATGTCGTGGCGCGAAATGTGCCGGTTGGCCTGGGCGCACCGGTGTACGGCAAACTTGACGCTGACCTGGCCAGCGCCATGATGGGCATCAATGCGGCAAAAGGGGTCGAAATCGGTGCGGGCTTTAGCTGCGTTGCGCAAAATGGCACTCAGCACCGCGATGAAATGACCAGGGAAGGCTTTCTGAGCAACCACGCGGGGGGTATTCTCGGTGGCATATCAAGCGGCCAGGAGGTGCTGGTCAGCACCGCTTTTAAACCGACATCCAGCCTCAGAATCCCCTGCAGGGGACTGGATATCGACGGCAATGAAGTGGAAATTATCACCAAGGGCCGCCATGACCCCTGTGTCGGAATTCGGGCGACGCCCATTGTCGAGGCCATGCTGGCGCTGGTGTTGATGGATCATGTTTTACGCCACCGGGCGCAGAACGGATAAAAAACGGTTAACCAGCGATACAATTACACTATAATTTGAACATGAAACGAAAACCGAATATAGCAGTAGTCGGGAGCCAGTGGCGCCGTAGGTGAAGTCATGTTGTCCATCCTCGCGGACCAGGGCTACCGGACAGATCACGTTGTGGCCCTTGCGAGTGAACGTTCCACCGGGTGAGGACGCGGAATTTGGCAACGCGCAACTGACCATCCGGAATCTGGCGGATTTCGACTTTTCCAGGGTGGATTACGCGCTGTTTTCCGCCGGTGGCGCGGTCAGCAAGGAATTTGCGCCAATAGCGGCGGCGGCGGGCGCCATCGTTATCGACAATACATCCGCTTTCCGCTATGACGATGACATACCGCTGGTGGTCCCGGAAGTGAATGCCCATGTCCTGGACGGCCTGTCAGGCGGCTGCATTATCGCCAACCCCAATTGCTCGACCATCCAGATGGTCGTTGCGCTGGCGCCCGTATACCGCGGCGGGTATTACCCGGATCAACGTGGCTACCTACCAGTCGGTTTCAGGCGCCGGACGTGGGCGGGCTGAAGGAACTTGCGCTGCAGACGGCCCAGCGGCTGAACTTTCAAGGAGCCCGAGGTCAGCAAATTTGCCCAGCCCATCGCGTTTAACGTTTTACCGCAGATCGACGAAATGCAGGATAACGGTTATACGCGGGAAGAAATGAAGATGCTGTGGGAAACACAGAAAATATTCGAAGATCCCGCAGTGCTGGTCAACGCAACGGCGGTCCGGGTGCCGGTCTTTTTCGGCCACGCCGAAGCGGTGCATTTTGAAACCCGCGAAGACATCAGCATCGAGCGAGTCAGGGAACTGCTGGAAGAGGCCGAAGGCGTGGAATTGCTGGAGGTGCAGGATATGATTCACCCCACGCCGGTGACCCATGCAGCAGGCAAAGATCCCGTGTATGTTGGAAGATTGCGGCGCGATTTGAGCCATCCCCGTGGCATCGACATGTGGGTGGTTGCCGACAATATACGCAAAGGCGCCGCCCTGAACGCCATCCAGATTATGGATGTTCTTGAAAAAAATCGTCTTTTAGCTGGCAACATGGACGCTGCAAACGTAAAATCTGCATGATTGAAAGCCACTTGGCAATAGCGTGTGGCATGATGCCTTGAAAAGCCTTATGCCCGGCTCTTAAATCCTGTTCTTCAAAAGTCAGGGAAAGACGGAGGGACTCATGAACACCAGAAACCATTTCCGCGCCAGGATCCTCCTGGGAGCTTCTTTGCTTGCTTTCAGCCAGATTGCCTGGTCGCTCGGGCTGGGGGAAGCGAAGGTTGAATCTTTCCTGGGTCAGCCGCTCGCGGTTAATATCGAGCTCATAACCCAGGCGTCAGATGACCTGGCTTCGGTAACCGCCAAACTGGCTTCTGCAGCAGACTACCAGTTGATCGGTGCAAGCCGTGATGATGTGTCCGTGCCGCTGCAGTTTTCGATTGAAAACCCGGACGGCAACGCCTACATAGCAGTCCACAGTAAATTGGACATCAATAATCCGGTCCTGCGGCTGATCCTGGAGGTGAACTGGCCCAATGGACGCATGCTGCGGGAATACACGCTGTTCCTGGACCCCGCGACTTTCAGTCAACCCGCTCCGGCGCCCCGCATCAAAGCTGACAAGACAACTGCGCCGGCAACTGAGGCACGGCCCGCTCCAGCACCCCGCGTCGAACCTGCAAGTACGGCCGGGAGGGAAACTCAAGCGCAACCCCCACAGCCTGCATCTGCAGGCGATGCCGTTATTTCAGGAGCGAATGAATACGGCCCGGTGAAAAGTGGAGATACCCTGTGGCGCATCGCAAAGGACTGGTCTGCCGGAAGCGGGCTTAACCTTAACAAGGTGATGTTGGCCATCCAGCGTGAAAACCCCCGGGCGTTTTCTAAAAACAACATCAACCTGCTGCAGCGCGGGGCAATTTTACGCATGCCGCAAAGGGATGAAATCAACTCAATATCTTCTGCTTCGGCAAGGAACGAAGTCCAGCAACAATCTGATGCATTCCAGTCGCGTCGGAGCGCAAGTATGGCCAGTTCCAGAGTTCCTTTGATTTCCGAGGAAAGTGTCGCGGCAGAGCCTGTTCTGGACGTACAGGTTCCAGAAAAGGTTGAAGCGCAGGTTGAGGAACAGACCGGGGAACAACTTGCTCAAAGTGAAGAGCCTCTTCCTGAGCCCGTCACTGAGGAAGAACCGATTTCGTCTGACTTGCGAAATGAATTGGCCCCAAGCCAACTGGAACTGCTTCCGCCATCTGAAGACAATTCTGTGGACAGCACCTACGGCTTTGAAGAATCAGAGGCCGCAGCGGATGATGCGGTATCAGCACGGGCGCTGCGTGAGGAACTATCCCGAAAAGAAGAAGAATTGATCAATCAGCAGCAGCAGAATGAATACCTGGAACAGCGTCTGGCGGAGCTTGAAGACCAGTTGGAGGAAAGCCGTAAAGGTACGGTCGAAGATAGGAATCTGGCCGGCATGGAGGAGCGTCTGCGCGAAGAAAGGCTGAGCGATGCGAAATCTGATGCGCCAAAAGTGGTGTCTTCTCCAAAGCCGGATGAGCCCTGGTACAGCCGGTTTTGGCTTTGGCTGTTGGGATTGCTGGTACTCGTGGTGGTGATCGTGGGTTGGTTGATGGGCCGTCGTGGCAGTTCAGACACCGTGGTATCCAACCTGGGCGGCGCCACTGATCCACTGCGTGAAATCAAGGACGAGGCTGAAGAGGTCCTCCTGGTTCTGGATTCTGAAAGTACAGATGAAGTGGCTGATGAAGTTATAGAAGACGAATTAGCAGAAGAAGAGGCAGAGACACCAGCTACTGATGAGTCTGAGGATACTCAAACCATGCCGGCCAGCAAAGACCTTCCCGAAGCGGACGAAGAGGCTCACTTACTGGATGAGGAAAGTGCGGATCCGGAAATCCAGCTGGACCTGGCGCGGGCTTATATCTCCATGGGCGACAAGGAAGCTGCACGGGTCATCCTGGAAGAAGTGGTCGCCAACGGTTCAGAAGAACAGCAGGCCGAGGCGAACAAGATGAAGGATATGCTCTAATCACTGTGATATGCGTTATGCCCTGGGACTGGAATATGACGGTTGTGCTTTCCTGGGCTGGCAGATCCAGCGCCAGGAGCCCACGGTTCAGGGTTGCGTTGAAATAGCCATTTCCCGGGTCGCAAATCACGCTACCCGGGTCACCTGTTGCGGCCGGACAGACACCGGCGTACATGCATTAGGCCAGGTGGCCCACTTTGATTCAGATGCAGACCGTTCGGAACGATCCTGGATACTGGGTATCAACAGCCACTTGCCCGCGGGCGCCAGCGCCCTGTGGATTCGCCAGGTGGACGATGGGTTCCACGCACGTTTCAGTGCATTTTCCCGCAGTTATCGATATGTCATTCTGAACCGCTGGATACGGCCGGCTCTTGATGCCAACAGAAAGAGCTGGTGCCGTACGCCCCTGGACGCTGATAAAATGCAGGATGCTGCGCAGTATTTGCTCGGTGAACACGATTTCACTTCCTTCCGCGCCACCGCATGCCAGGCGCGACACGCGGTCCGTGAAATCCAGCAAATTTCGGTGCAGCGCACGGGCGATACCATTAGCCTGGAGGTGACGGCCAATGGCTTCCTGTATCACATGGTCCGGAACATTGCCGGCAGTCTGATCCGGGTTGGCATGGGCGAGGCGTCCCCGGAGTGGCTTGGCGAAGTGCTGGCAAAACAGGACCGTAGCCAGGCTGCGCCAACGGCCGCGCCCGAAGGACTTTATTTTGTAAGCGCCCGGTACCCGGAACAGTATGATTTTCCGGCCTCGGCGCCGGCTTTTCCCAGGAGTTGGAACCAGTCGTGAAGGTGCAAGATGTCTCCCAGAGTTAAAATTTGTGGATTGACGCGTGGCCGTGATGTCCGTGCCGCAGTTTCCTGCGGGGCGGACGCGTTGGGTTTTGTATTTGCCGCCGGCAGTAAACGTGAGATCGCCCCCCGTAAAGCACGGGAACTCGTACAATTGGTACCGGCGTTCGTTGCCCGCGTGGGGCTGTTTCTTGACCAGGATGCGGAGTTGGTCAGCAGCATCCTGGAGCAAGTGCCGCTGTCGCTGCTGCAATTTCATGGCAGGGAAGATGCTGCTTATTGCCGGCAGTTTGGCCTGCCTTACATCAAGGCGGTGAGTATGAACTCCGGGCATGCTGAGGGGCAGGCGGAGGGGGAATTCCCGGATGCCGCGGCTCTGCTGTTGGACAGCCATGAACCGGGAGGGCTGGGTGGCACGGGCCGGGCTTTCGATTGGAAGCGAATCGGTCAGGCCGGGGGGCAGATTGGAGCTCAGACCGGTCGGCCATTGATCCTGGCGGGCGGCCTGACCCCGGACAATGTCAGGGCAGCAGTTCGTCTTGTGCAGCCCTGGGCCGTGGATGTCTCAAGCGGTGTGGAAGATGCACCGGGCATCAAGAATGCCGCAGCGATGCAGCGATTTATTGAACAGGCAAAGATTGAACAACTAAAGATTGAACAGGCCAAGTAGTGAGTACTCAAGTGAACAGTGAAGCAGAAAATACCGTCCTGTCCGTTTCAGAGCCGGATGAATCCGGCCATTTTGGCCCTTACGGCGGCACTTACGTTGCAGAAACCCTGATTCACGCCCTGGACGAATTGAAAGAAGCTTACGGGCGCTGGCGCCATGATGAGGAATTCATGGCCCGCATGGATTCTGACCTTGCGCATTATGTCGGGCGTCCTTCGCCCATCTATTTTGCCCGCAGGTTGACCGAGGTGGCCGGCGGTGCACGTATCCTGCTCAAGCGTGAAGACCTCAACCATACCGGTGCACACAAGATCAACAACACGGTGGGGCAGGCACTTCTCGCCCATTACATGGGCAAGTCCCGTGTGATCGCGGAAACGGGTGCGGGGCAGCATGGCGTCGCCTCGGCGACCGTGGCGGCACGGCTGGGGCAGTCCTGTGTCGTTTACATGGGAGAAGTGGACATCCATCGCCAGGCCATCAACGTCTTTCGTATGCGTTTGCTGGGCGCGGAAGTACGTTGCGTTACATCGGGTTCAAAAACACTGAAAGATGCGCTCAACGAGGCCATGAGGGACTGGGTAAGCAATATAGACGACACTTATTACATCATTGGCACCGTTGCCGGGCCGCACCCCTATCCGGTGATGGTGCGGGATTTCAATGCAGTGGTCGGGCGGGAGGCCCGCCGTCAAATGATGGAGCAATACGATACTCTGCCCGATGCACTGGTTGCCTGTGTCGGTGGCGGTTCCAACGCCATGGGCCTGTTTCATCCGTTCATTGCGGATGCATCGGTGAAAATGTTTGGTGTGGAGGCTGCGGGCAGGGGGCTCGATACCGGGCAGCATGCAGCTTCATTGTGTGCCGGGCGGCCGGGAGTCCTGCACGGTTGCCGGACTTACCTGATGGATGATGATGCCGGCCAGATTGTGCACACGCACTCTGTTTCCGCTGGTTTGGACTATCCGGGAGTCGGTCCCGAGCATGCCTGGCTCAAGGACACCGGGCGGGCCGAATACGTCGCTGTGACGGACCAGGAAGCACTCGACGCTTTTCACAAGCTGACGCGGCTGGAGGGTATATTGCCAGCCTTGGAAAGCAGCCATGCGATTGCATACGCAATGAAGCTGGCGGCTGATATGGCCGCGGACCAGACTTTGCTGGTGAATCTTTCCGGGCGGGGCGACAAAGACGTCCAGACGGTTGCCGAACTGGAGAATATTTCCCTGTGAGCAACAGAATAGACACCTGCTTCGAGACATTGTCACGCACCGGGACCAAGGCCCTGGTGCCTTTTATCACGGTGGGTGACCCCGATCCGGCGTGGACGGTTGACATCATGCACGCGCTGGTCAAGGCGGGCGCCGATCTGCTGGAACTCGGCGTACCGTTCTCCGATCCGGCAGCGGACGGACCGGTCATACAACTGGCCAGCGAACGCGCGATATCCAGGGGTGTAACGCTTCGCAGTGTGCTGGAAACAGTCGAAGCTTTCCGCCGCCAGGATCCGGATACACCGATTGTGTTGATGGGGTACCTCAATCCGATTGAGCGTTATGGCCATGAAGCCTTTGCCGGGGATGCCGCCCGCGTCGGTGTAGATGGCGTACTGATAGTGGATTGCCCACCGGAGGAGATGACCGGACTGCGTGAGCACCTGGATGAACAGGGCATTTACCCCATCTGCCTGGTGGCGCCCACGACCACGGGCGAACGCTTGCAGTTCATAGCCGGGCAGGCGAAGGGATACCTGTACTACGTTTCTTTCAAAGGCATCACCGGGGCAAACAGCCTGGACGAGGCCGGCCTTGCCGGTCCGGTCCGGGAGATCCGCGCGCACAGCGATCTGCCGATTGCCGTTGGTTTCGGGATCAAGAATGCGGATAATGCGGCTGCGGTTGCCGGCCTGGCTGATGCGGTGGTGATTGGCAGTGCGCTGATTGAACAGGTGCAGAACGCCGGGTCGCGCGATGAAGCTTGTGAACAGGTGATGGGCTTTCTTGCGCCCATCCGCGATGCAATGGACAATAGAAATTGATATGAGCTGGATGAACTGATATGAGCTGGTTTCAAAAACTCATGCCTTCGCGAATCCGTACCGAAGGCGGGACTAAGCGCAAAGTGCCGGAGGGGCTGTGGACCAAATGCGCCTCGTGTTCGGCCGTGCTGTACAAACCCGAACTCGACCGTAACCTGGCCGTGTGCCCCAAGTGCAGTAACCACATGCCCATTTCAGCGAGGTCCAGGCTGGAACAGTTCCTTGATCCGGGCGAGAAACGCGAAATCGCGGCCAGCCTTGAACCGCTGGATCCCCTCAAATTCCGTGACCAAAAGAGATACCGCGAACGCATTGCGGCCGCCCAGAAAAAAACCGGCGAGAAAGATGCACTGATAGCCATGGTGGGAAAGCTCGCCGGGCAGGAGATCGTGGCCTGTGCATTCGAATTTGCCTATATGGGTGGGTCCATGGGATCCGTGGCCGGAGAAAAGTTCGCGCGGGCCGGCCAGGAATGTCTGCGCATGAAGGCGCCCCTGGTCTGTTTCGCGGCGTCCGGCGGAGCCCGCATGCAGGAAGGCTTGTTTTCCCTGATGCAGCTGGCGAAAACTGCCGCTGTTCTGGGACGCATGGCAGAAGCAGGAATCCCCTTTATCTCCGTGCTGACCCATCCCACGACGGGCGGAGTTTCCGCCAGCCTCGGCATGCTGGGTGACATTAACATAGCTGAGCCCGGCGCCCTGATCGGTTTCGCCGGCCCGCGGGTAATTGAACAGACTGTGCGTGAGAAATTGCCGGAAGGGTTCCAGCGCAGCGAATTTCTGCTCGAGAAAGGCGCCATTGACATGATCCTGGACCGCCGGCAGCTACGCGACAAAATTTCCGCAATGCTGGCGCTGATGATGGAGGGGAAGCTGCCCAAACCCGTCAGCGGAGAAGTCGTCGAGTAGAGAGGGCAAATGGCACCCCCCTTGGCTAGCCCGCATATTGCACGAAGGATTCGGAATTTGCAGTGTAGCTGTGAAATCCAGCAACGTTGTTTACATTATTGTCGTGCTACTTGCAGGCGCGCCAGTCCGAAGCAAGGGGTCTTCTTCCAGGACACGGCATAAACCCGTCCTTGGGGCCTCCTCTTGCAACATCGTGTTGCAAAGGGTCCTGGAAGAAGACCCCTTACTCCGAACGGGCTTGTGCCAAACTGAAAGGCCGAAATTACTCGAAAGCCTGGTGTATAAAATGTTGCTGGAACTCACAGCTGGCTCATTACAGGCTGCTTGACTTTGCCATTATTTGGAGAACTGATTATTGGTGCATATTTCACTGAAAGAGTGGCTTGGCTTGCTGGAATCCAGGCATCCAAAGACGATTGATCTTGGCCTGGAGCGTAGCCGCGAAGTTTGGGAGCGCATGGGTTCTCCCCGCCCCGCCGGGCAGATATTCACGGTAGCCGGCACCAATGGTAAGGGTTCCACGGTCGCTTATCTGTGTGGAATGCTCCGGGCGCTGGGCCACTCGTTCGGAAGTTATACCAGTCCCCATTTATTCCGCTATAACGAAAGGGTCCAGCTCAATGGAGTCGACGCTTCAGACAGGCAACTGGTTGATGCATTCGAGCGGATCGAAGCAGCCAGGGGTGATATCAGCCTGAGCTACTTTGAGTTCGGGACTCTGGCGGCCATTTCATTGATGAATGAAGCCGGCCTGGATTTTGCCGTCATGGAAGTCGGCCTGGGGGGGGCGCCTGGATGCGGTGAATATCCTGGATGCGAACTGTGCTGTCATTACCAACATCGGGCTGGATCACCAGGAGTATCTTGGTGATGACCGCGAGAGTATCGGCTGGGAAAAAGCAGGAATTATCCGCCAGAATATTCCGCTGGTCTGCGGGGAAACGGATCCTCCTGACAGCGTGATGGCGGAAGCATCCCGCTTGCAGGCCCCGGTGTTGCGCCTGGGCCATGAATTCGATGCCGTTGACGACCTGCAGAGCATTCGCTTCACAAAAGATGAAACTGTTTTTCTGCTGCCCAGGCCGCAAATGACCGGCCGGCACCAGGTCATTAACCTGGCAACGGCCCTGGCCGCTTTGCTTGAATTGGCGCCGGACGCTGCAAACAGTGTTGACCAACTGGTTCGTGGCATGGCATCGGTGTCACTGGTGGGGAGGTTGCAGCAGGTTTCAGGCCAGCCCCGGGTTTATGTTGACGTTGGTCACAACGCCCTGGCGGCGGAGGCCATCCTGGTGGCGCTCAGTGAGATTAAGGGAAAGAATGCAGAATTCAACTGCCACTGCGTTATCGGTATGCTGGCAGACAAGGATGCGGCCGCCATAGCACATATTCTCGAACCCGTAGTGACCAGTTGGTACTGCGCCGGGTTGGGAGGCGAGCGGGGACAGACCGGGGAAGAGCTCGCCACGCGGGTCAGGGCAGGGGCGGTCAATGCAAAAGTTATCTCCTGTGTGGATGTCGACACGGCCCTTGATGCTGCGCTGGGTGCACTGGGAAGGAAGAGTCCATCGCCGGGTTGTGTACTCGTATTTGGGTCCTTCCTCACCGCCGGTCAGGCCATCAGCAGATGGCAGCCGGATATTGCAGGGCCCTGCCGGATAAGTTCCTCCGCATGAAGAACTTGATGCTGATAGAATTCCACTATTGAATTGATAGGAAAAATTTGGGATTCCTGATGGACAAAGCCCTCAAACAAAGACTGGTTGGCGCCAGCGTTTTGATTGCACTGGCGGTCATTATTTTACCCATGCTGTTGGGCGGCCGTCCTGAAGGTGAAAACCTGCAAACACGGAAAATCGAACTGCCGGCACAACCACCGGAACTCAGTTTCGAAACCCGGCGCTACCCGATTGGTGAGAAGGGTACTGATCAGCAGGCCAAAGCGGACGATTCCACCCGGGATGAGCCGGTTCACCGCTTGCCCGCACCGAAGGTCCCGGTGAGTAAAGGCCTCAAGCCCGATGTTGTCGAAACCACCGTCGGGAAAACCGAAACCGATGAACAGGCATCAACGGCCGCAGAGACAAGCCCTGTGCCTGTAAGGACAAGCCCTGAACCAGCAGCGGTGAGCCCTGAGCCCGTAGTGGCCAAGCCTGCGCCTGCGCCGGATGAAAAATCCCCAGATACCGGCCGTTACGTTGTCCAGGTCGCCAGTTTTGGCGCACTTGATAATGCCAACAGGCTTTCTGCTACGCTCAGCAGCAAGGGATATTCCGTCATGACAGACAGCGTCAAGTCGGCCGTAGGGACATTGCATCGCGTTCGTGTGGGCCCTTATGCGTCCGAAGCAGAGGCCAACCAGACGGTGATTGACCTGGAGTCGAAGGTCAGTGGCATCAAACCGCGTGTCATGGATCTCCAGCCCGGGAAAAGCGCTCAGCTTACGACACCCTCCGATCCACTCATCCGGTGGATTGTCCAGGTAGGTAGTTTTGCCAGTGCCAGCAACGCGGAGAAACTGGTAGCCTCCCTGAGGCTCGATGGCCTGAGTGCTTACAAGGAAACAGTCAGTTCATCGGGGTCGAGCATTTATCGCGTTCGCGTCGGGCCTTTCCTGAAGCGGGAAGATGCGATACGAGTTGAGCGCCAGGTGCGGGAGAAGAGGTCGCTTAACGGCGTTGTGATGAGCGCAGATTGACTGATTGATCAATTAATTAATCCGGGGAGTGATGTTTGACCTGGCCTGACTACGCCATACTGGGCACGATCGCAATTTCCATCCTGGTTGGTGCTCTGCGCGGATTCATGAAGGAAGTGTTTTCCCTCCTGGTCTGGGCGGCGGCATTCATCATTGCCTATCAGTATGGCGGTAATGTTGCCGCCCTGATGGATGATCACATTTCCTTACCATCCGCCCGTACCGCAATGGGTTTTACCGGCCTGTTTATCGCGGTCTTACTGGTCGGTGGTCTCTTGAATTACCTGCTCGGCCGCCTGGTTGAATCCACCGGCCTGAGCGGAACGGACCGCTTGCTTGGTGGTGTTTTCGGAGCCGCCAGGGGACTGGCGCTGATTGTAGCGGTTCTCCTGGTAGCGGGCTTTACGCCCATACCTGCTGATCCCTGGTGGAAGGATTCTCAAATGGTTCAGCGTTTGATGCCCTTCGTTGTATGGTCATCGGGTTTTCTGCCTGAAAACGTCAGTGCGTATCTTGAGTTCGATCCGCAGGAACAACCAGTGGAAGAGGACACGCAGGAGGAGGCGGAAGAGGAGGGGGAGAAGGATGAAAAAACAAATGAGATTGATGAGAGTAATAGCGAAAAATGAATTCCCGAATTGCAGGGCCGGCATGTTAAAATTCCGCGCGAATGAGGAGCCGGAAATCCAACAGGGGCTGGCGCAATGTGCGGAATCGTAGGAATAGTCGGTAAGAGTGCTGTTGCACCGTCTTTATATGACGCTTTGACCATGCTTCAGCACCGCGGTCAGGATGCTGCGGGAATTGCTACCCTCGATGGTTATCGGATCAAGCTTTGCAAGGGCAATGGGCTGGTAAAAGATGTGTTTGAACGCCCTGACATGCTCAGTCTCACCGGCAACACAGGCATTGGCCATGTCCGTTACCCGACGGCCGGCAGGGATGACTCTTCAGAAGCCCAGCCTTTCTATGTAAATTCACCATACGGCATCGCGCTCGCGCATAACGGCAACCTGATCAATAACCGGGAGCTCACACAGGAGCTTTTTGACAGTGACCGCCGTCACCTCAATACCAGCTCGGATTCCGAAGTATTGCTTAATGTCCTGGCGCACGAACTGCAGAAACAGAACCCGGCCAGGCTGGCAGTCGAGCATATTTTCAAGGCGGTCGACGCGGTGCACACGCGCTGCCGGGGCGCCTATTCAGCGCTTGCCCTGATTTCGGGTCACGGCGTACTTGGATTCAGAGATCCACGCGGCATCCGCCCGGCCGTTTTGGGGTCGCGGGAAACGGCCAGCGGTGTTGAATATGCCGTTGCTTCGGAGAGTGTCGCCCTGGATGCAATTGGTTTTTCCCTGATGCGCGACCTTGGGGCCGGTGAAGCGGTTTTTATCACGCTGGACGGCAAGCTTCACACCCACCTGAGCCCGCATGCGAAGGCCCTGTCACCCTGTATTTTTGAATACGTCTATTTTTCCCGGCCCGATTCGATGATCGATGACATATCGGTATACAAAGCCCGTTTGCGTATGGGGCAGGCGCTGGCGAAAAAGATACTCAGGGAATGGCCTGATCACGATATCGAGGTGGTTATCCCGGTTCCTGACACCAGCCGCACATCGGCCCTTGCCCCTTGCCTATGATCTGGACGTCAAGTACCGCGAAGGATTCATCAAAAACCGGTATATTGGCCGGACTTTCATCATGCCGGGCCAGGCGGAGCGCAAAAAATCGGTCAAACAAAAGCTCAACGCCATCGACCTGGAATTCCGGGGCAAAAACGTGTTGATTGTTGATGACTCTATCGTCAGGGGAACGACTTCCAGGCAGATCATTCAGATGGCCAGGGAAGCGGGAGCACGCAAAGTCTATTTTGCATCGGCAGCGCCTCCGGTGCGTTATCCAAATATTTACGGCATCGACATGCCGGCGCCAGGTGAATTGATCGCCAGCGGCCGGAGCGAGAAGGAAATTGAAGAAGAGCTGGGGGCTGACTGGCTGATCTACCAGGATCTGTCCGATCTTATCGAGGCCTGCCGGGAGGGGAACGAGCTGATCGTTGAGTTTGATACGTCCTGTTTCTCCGGTAAATACATCACCGGCGTACAACATGGTTACCTGGAACAGCTTCAGCAACAACGATCTGACCAGGCACGGACAAAGCGCAGAAGCGAAGGATCTATGCAGTTGGCCGGTTAGCCCTGAACCTTTCATTTTTATTTGCAAGAGTAGCAGTTAATGCGTGACCCCATTTCAAAGGTCGACACCGCCTGGTTGCGAATGGAGCAACCCACCAACCTGATGATGATTACCGGCGTCATCGTTCTTGACTCCGGGGCTTCTTTTGAGCGTGTGGTTGAGACCATTGAACACCGGTGGCTGGCGTTCAGGCGGTTCCGGCAAAAAGCCGTGGACAAGGCTGGTGGAGCCTACTGGGAGCTGGACAAGGATTTTGACATTCACACCCATATCCGGCGCGTGGCTCTTCCCGGAGATGCCGGACAGGACGAACTCGAAGAGTTTGTCAGCGACCTGGCCAGTACCGGTCTCGATCATTCCCGGCCTCTCTGGCAGTTTCATTACGTAGAAAATTTTTCCGGTGGTCCGGTCCTGGTGCAAAGGGTTCATCACTGTTATGCAGATGGAATCGCACTGATCCAGGTATTTCTCTCCCTGACGGACCCGGGTCCTGAACCCAGGCCTTCCGCATCCAACCCGGAGACCTGGAAAAAAAGGCGGGCCGCTGAATCCACCATTTACCAGAGGCTCCTGGAGCCTGCCCGGGAAGGGCTGGGCCTGGCTGTCCACTGGTCCAAAAAACTGCTGGGTGAGGCCGTTGAGATCGTACAGGAGCCGGAGAAAGGCAGGAAGTATGTGACTGAGGCCTCCGAGCTGATCAAGGAACTCGCCAGTTCAATTACGCTTCCCAACGACCCCAAAACCCTGTTTAAAGGCAAACTCGGCGTGCGCAAGCGGGTGGCCTGGGCTGAACCCCTGCCACTGGACGAAGTGAAGGCAGTCAGCAAGGCATTCGGATGCAGCGTCAATGATGTACTGATTGCGGCAGTAACCGGCGCTCTTCGGAGCTACATGCTGGAGCAGGGTGAAGTACCTTCCAGGAACAGTGAAGTCCGGGCCACGGTGCCGGTCAACCTCCGGCCGCTGGAACATGCAAAAAACCTGGGTAATCATTTCGGGCTGGTTTTTCTGCCCATGCCGATCGGAGAAGCCAACCCGGTCGAGCGGGTAAAACTGGTGAATGAGCGCATGAACGAACTGAAATCCAGTAAGCAGGCAGCTGTCTCGTTCGGCCTTTTGGCGGCCCTGGGCATGGGGCCCTCCATGCTGCAAAAGCCGGCGCTGGATTTGCTCAGTGAAAAAGCGACGATGGTTTTAACCAATGTTCCCGGCCCGCAACAGCCCCTTTACCTGGCCGGCGGCCAGGTCAAACAAATGATGTTCTGGGTGCCCCAAAACGGCGGTATCGGCATGGGTGTCAGCATCCTGAGCTACAACGGCCAGGTATTTTTCGGTGTCATCACCGACCGCAAGCTGGTGCCGGAGCCCAAGGAAATCATCAAGCGCTTCCAACCCGAGTTCGAACACCTCGTTTACCTCAGCCTGATGCTCCCGGTCGCCGATCCTGCAGCCGGAAAGCTCGCCGAAGAACTCATCAGTATGAAATAGTAGCGTTGATCGGGTAGCTGCAATCAAAAAGTGTTTACCGCCGTTGGCGGCGCCAGCAGTCGACGATGTGGTCGACGTCTGTTTCGGTTGGGCCTCTCTTCCACATGCCGGCGTAATCGATGTCCTGGGCGTTCGGCGGCGGGTCGGGCATCGTGACCTTGAAACGCATCGGCATGGGTGATGCCTCCCCGGTGGCAATGGCTTCGCCCTGTGCCAGCGAACTCAGGGATTCCAGGATGCCGCGGGCCGAATCCGGTACCAGCGCGCGCACGTATTCCTGATCGTCCGGATTGGTGATGCGCATGCAGATATAACTGCTGCACTGGGACAGCACGGTTTCCGATAATTCGTGGGGGCGCTGGCTGACGACACAAAGACCCACGGCGTATTTTCGACCCGCCTTGGCAATTCGCTCGAAACTACGGCGGGTTGAGTCGTGGGTGCTGTTGGTGCCTTCCCGGGTGATGTAGGAATGCGCTTCCTCACAAATCAGGAACAAGGGGAACTCGCGGCAACGCGGGTTCCAGAAATTGAATTCAAATGCGAGGCGGCCGATCTGGGCCGTGACCGTCGGCTGAACGTCGAATGGCACCGAACTCAGGTCAATCACAGTAACCTTGGCCCTGGGCTCACCGAGGCCGACGAAATCCCGCATCAGGCCCGGCAGGCTTTCCGATGAAATTCTTTTTGTCGGCCGCAGCAGGAAGTCGTAGCGGGTGTCATTCATGCGGCTTTCAAGTTTGACCAGCAGAGAGTCGAATTTCCCGGTCAGCGCTGTCTTGGACTTACCGAAGTCGGCTGTCGTTTCATTGGTAGATTTGAAACGCTTGAACAGTTCATCCATGGAAAAATAAATCGGGGAATCCACCGTTATATGCCCAAGCTCCAGGTGCTCGTTAGCTTCCCGTTTTAACTCCAGCATAGCGCCGCGCAGAAAAGCAATTTGTATGGTTGCGTCTTCTTCTTCCGGATCGACCAGCAACTCGATCATCTCTTCATAGGTCAATAGCCAGTACGGAATTTCCAGATCACTGGCCTTGATGCAACGAACCATATCATCAGGGAAGGGTGGCTTGGTGTCCGGGTCCCAATCCTTGGCGCCGTATTCACCGTGCAGATCAAGAATGATGATATGGGCATTGGGCATGGACCTCAAAGTTGCCTGAACCATGCTGGGGACCGTCCAGGACTTACCTGAACCCGATTGGCCGAGGATCGCTGCGTGCCGTCCAAAAAAGGCCGAGGCATCCAGGAAAACATCGATGGATTCGAAGGAACTGAGCTTGCCGACATTGAAATCCGCGTCACTGTATTTGGCAAACATGATTTTCAGGGTAGCAGCGGACACGAGGTGCATTTCCGCACCCGTTGTGGGAAAGTGTGCCACACCCCGGATAAAACCACCCTTTGCGGTAATTTCACCCAGTGGGTTCAGCCGGGTCATGCGTATGAGACCGCCCTCAGGTTCAACTTCCTGCCACATGCTCTCAACGATAACCAGGACATACAGGCCCGACTGTCTGACCATGAGGTAGGAACCTACCTGGCCGACCTGAACCAGGTTATTGTCAATTGTTACCTCCGGTACGAATCCTTCATCTTCAGAAATCAATTGAGCGACAAATTCCGCGCCACTGATCTCGACGACATGTCCGATTAGGGTGTTGTTCCCACTGATCATGATGTGTCCCTACTTGTTTTAAAAGCTAAAAAATAGTTGCCCATTATGTTGCGGGCCCGGCTATATCCCTTTGCTCCGGTTCTTATCCTAACGTTTTACGCGCGATTATTAAACTAAATCCATGAGAAATCAGAGTTTTAAGCATAATATGTGACGTAGTACCAGTCTATTCAAACTCCGCGAGTGCCAATTCCACATCCAGTTTTTCAACGGCGTCCTTTGGTGTGAACTCAGTCGCCCGTTCGTAAAGACTGGAGACATCGTCGACACGGCGGTCACCATAGAGCATGTACAGGCCATTGCCGTATTCAATATGTGCGATTGGAGACCCGGGTGCGAGCACCAGCGCTTTTTTGAAATGCTCGATGGCCTTTTTCTCACTGGCGCCGTAGGTCACGCCGCCAATGAGCTTTCCAATCTTGTCGATAATTTCAGCGTGATACAGGCCCAGGGCCGTATGGGCATCCGCGTGGTCCGGGTTGATTTCCAGCGCGCGCGTCAGCGCACTCATGATTTTTCCACCGATGCCCTGTTTCAATGCCTTCACAATCGAGATGGACTGGCTGTAGCGGCCGAGGTTGAATGCATAGAAGTGGTGGCTGTTGGCGTTATCCGGGAACTCGATGACGGCTTTCTCAGCCCGGGCAATGGCCGATTTGTAACATTCTATCTGCCGTTTTTCGTTTTTTTCCAGATGGCTTGCGTACATTCCCGTGGCCTTGTTAGCCACTGCATGACCTTGCAGGCCGCATTCGTCAGCCAGGTTTACCGCCTGTTGGAAATCTCCCCGGTGGTAGCAGCGCCAGGCTTCCTGCAGGCGTTCATCCTCCGGGAAAGGTTCCCGGTCCCCATCATGCAGTTGGTCCCAGATTTCGCTTAGAGCCTCTCCCGGATAATCGTAGGCCTGATTATCAAATGGGAATTCATTCCATTCGTACATGATCACCATCCTCTTAACTGGCTGAATCAAAAAAGAATATCAGTTTACCCTGTTTTATTTAAATTTAAGGTGATTTTCCGTACTCCTGCAAAGAAGTCTAGCTGTGATTTCCAGCAATGTTGTATACACCGACCCTCAAATAGTCTGTGAGCGCGCCAGTCAGGATTAGTAAGAGCGAACCTTGTTCGTAAAAAATACCGTGCCATCAAGCGGAAGCGCTTAGCTCTCTTCAGGACACGTTCGAGACATCCCTGTGCACTAATCGGCTGTTCCCGACAGCCCGATTGTCCTGAAGAGAGCTAAGCGCTTCCGCTTCCGAACGCTGTGTTGCATCATTTGCATGCTGTCCTGAAGTGTTTGCGGGAGAGGGCAGGTCCCCAGCAAATAGACACCCGGCACGTGCTGGACAGGGAGACAAGTAGCTCTGATGTATTTGCGCGTGATTTCGGTAATTGGCGGTTCAGGGAGAAATCGGCTAACTGTTTGCAGGACACGCTCAAGACGTCCATGTGCGCTAATCGGCTGTTCCCGACAGCCCG
>PVMK01145152.1_pt1 | contig 29391 bp, 39 predicted proteins | sample 1853481 | NCBI WGS metagenome assembly PVMK01 (sample SAMN08533507, study PRJNA380276) | Marine sediment metagenome, whole genome shotgun sequencing project.
TCTTTCTCTACATAGCAAGTTTCGTTGTTATGACCATGGCGCTGACGGCCACGGGCCTGGGTGCTGAAACCGCGTATTCAGCGGTTGGCGCATGCATCACGAACCTGGGGCCCGCACTGGGTCAGGCCGGGCCCCACTATGCGGAACTGAGTGATATGGCAAAAATCATCCTGAGCATCGCCATGCTGCTGGGACGTCTGGAAATCTATACCCTGCTGGTGATACTGACGCCTGCCTTCTGGCGTGATTGAGCCGTAACCACCTCTTACAATTCAATCATAGAACGGCGGTTCGCCCTCCGGGCGGATCTTGAACCGTTTGTAACTCCACAGGTACTGCGCCGGGTCGATGGCTATACATCGCTCCACGCCACGGTTTACCGCCGTGAGCGCCGTCACCATGTCACTGGAATGGATCGCTTCTTCGGCCGGCATGAAGTGTACGCGGTAGCGCCCACCCGGCAGTCTTTCACATGCGGCCAACAACACCACGCAATTGGTTCGCTGCACGATGCGCGGCGTCAGGACACCGGTCAGTGCCTGCATTCCAAAGAACGGGGCGAATCTTTCCCTTTCCGCTGGACGGTTGCTGATCGGGCAGGATTCCCGCACCTTTGCCCGCCCTGATGTGGGCGTAGAGTTGGCGCAGACCAGCGGCCGTTGCGGGTATGAGGTTTGCGCCGCCGCGCCGCCTGCTCTCAAGCAAAGCTTTCGCCAGCCGGGGATTTGAAGGTGGTTTATACACGATTGCGATGTCCGGATACTGTTGCAGGTAAACGCCCAGGTATTCCCAGGCGCCAAAGTGCGGCGCCAAAACGACCAGCCCCCGCCCGGTTGAAAGGGCGTCCAGGGCCAACTCCAAACCGGCAATCCCGTCACACTGAGCCAGCAGGCGTTCCTGCGGCCAGTACCAGTTGTGACCGGTTTCCAGGATGGAACAAAGGTAATGGTGAAAACTGTCACGCACCAGTTGTGCACGTTCCTCATCACTCAAATCCGGGTAGCAGCGTTGTAAATTGCGCTCGGCAGTGTGTCTTTTTGCCGGGTGACAGGTACATCCACAAACCGGCGCTTCTTTCCGCCAGCCGGTATGGGCATGCCCGCCGGCATCAGGCTCAACAGCCAGAGGATGGATTTTGCGAGGAAAACGATCATGTAATTTGCCCGCCCCTGTTACCATGGGCGGGCCGATAAACCAGATTAATTGAATCCCATGATCGCATTGTTGCAAAGAGTATCCGAAGCCGCAGTTCATGTTAATGAAAAAATGGTGGGAGAAACCAAAAAAGGCATACTTGCCCTGATTGGCATTGAGCGCGGTGACAGCGAGAAACAGGCGGACAGATTGCTGCAACGCGTACTGGCCTACCGGATGTTTCCGGATGATGCGCACCGGATGAACATCAACGTGCAGCAGGCTGGAGGGCGGCCTGTTGCTGGTTCCCCAGTTTACCCTGGCCGCAGATACCAACAGCGGCAACCGGCCCAGTTTCACTCCGGCCGCCGAACCGTCGGAGGGCCGGCGATTGTTTAAATACCTGGTCCAGCAGGCCCGATTGGAAATGGATGATGTCGCAACGGGGGTCTTCGGTGCGGACATGAAAGTCAGCCTGGTCAACGACGGGCCGGTGACCTTCTGGCTGCAGGTATCTCCTGCGGATTAAGCCCTTTTAACCGCCCCTGGCCCGCATATTGCACAAGTTACCGGGTGATTCCAACTCTCAAGTTTGGCAGAAGCATAGCCATAGCTATGGTTCATACGGGCTTTCTCCTTTGGCTAGTCGGTTTCATCACCAATAAGCTTCTCGGATTTGGCCCGTGTGAATAACCTTCACAGAATTCACCCCTAGCCAGCCTGTTGGCTGTTGATTTTTTGTATCTTTCCGGGTCAGCGTGTTGCTGCCCCAGGCCAAGCAGTTCAGCTGCTTTCTGCCGCTGTCCGCCCGTCTGTTCCAGGGCGCATTCAATTAACACGCGTTCAAGCTCAGCCTGGGCCCGCCCGACCAGATCGGTGCCACCCGCAGCCAGTTCTGACCTGGCCCATTTACTCAGCAGATCAGGCCACTGGTCCCTTGGGTCGCGGCTGGCCTTCTGACCAGCAATTTCACGGGGAACATCCTCGGGGAAAATCTGTTCACCGGGCGCCATGACACACAACTGGCGGCAAAGGTTTTGCAACTGGCGCACGTTGCCGGGCCAGGGAAGCCCCTCGAGTATCGAGATGGTCTCCGGCCGGAAGTGCTTCTCCTCCAGCCCGAGCTCATCGGCTACCTGGACCAGGAAACGCCTGGCCAGCATGCCGATGTCCGCGGTCCGGTCGCGCAAGGGAGGCAGTGCGATGTGGATTACATTCAAGCGGTGATAGAGGTCTTCACGGAAACTGCCCTCGCGGACTTTGATCTCCAGGTCCTGGTGAGTGGCTGCGATGATCCGTACGTCGGCCCGGAGCAGGTCCCTGCCGCCCACGCGGTAGAAATCCCCTTCAGCCAGGACCCGCAGCAACCTGGTTTGCAGTGCAAGCGGCATGTCGCCGATTTCATCAAGGAACAGTGTGCCTCCTGCAGCTTCCTCGAATCGTCCTTCCCTGCGGGAATGTGCTCCGGTGAAAGAGCCCCGCTCGTGGCCGAAAAGCTCGGATTCAAGCAACTCGGCCGGAATCGCCGCGGTGTTGATTGCTACGAAGGGCCCGTTCGCCCTGGGGCTGTTCTGGTGCAGCGCCCGCGCCACCACTTCCTTGCCGCTGCCGGTCTCGCCCGTAATCAACACGCTGACATCCGAGCGGGACAAGCGGCCAATGGTGCGAAAGACTTCCTGCATGGCGGGTGATTCACCCAGTAGTTGGCTGCTGGTTCTTTTTTCCGGTTCTTTTTCTTCTTGTTTTATGCCAGGGCGCCACCGCCCGGCCGACCACGGATATAACCTCGTTCAGATCAAAGGGCTTGGAAAGATATTCAAAAACGCCTTTCTGAAACGCGGTGACTGCCTGGTCCAGATCGGAATAGGCTGTCATGGCGATAACGGGGATGTTGATCGACCGGCGCTCCAGGGTATCCACCAGGCTGAGTCCGTCTGCATCGGGGAAGGCGAATGTCGGTCAGAATTGCCTGGGGCCTGCTTTTTTCCAGCGCCTTGTGGACCGCAGCAACGCTCTCGAAACACTCCACGGCAAAACCGGCTTTGCGCAAAGCACGCTGCAACACGAAGCGAATTGCCTCGTCATCGTCGACCACCCAGATTCTGGCCTGTTGGTTCATTGCGATCCACGCCCGTTGGCCAGGGGCAGATAAAGACTGAACCGGCTGCCCCTGTCCAGCGCTTCAAAGGTCAACAGTCCGCCGTGCGCCGATGCGATCTGCTGCGACAGCGAAAGACCCAGGCCGGTGCCATCCCGGCGCCCGGTCACCAGGGGCAGAAAGAGCAGCGACTGCAGCGACTCGGGGACACCCTGGCCGTTATCAATCACATCAAGCCGTAAGACACTGCTCTGGTCAGACTGCAGCAATGCACTGCCGTGTTCCACCCGGGTCCTGATAACCACCATGCTGGAGTTAGCCTGGCAGGCATTACGCAGCAGATTGAGGATGACTTGGCGTATCGCGGCCGCATCGGCATTGATGGGAGGGATGCTGGGATCATAATCCCGCTCCACTTGAACCAAATCGCCAAATTCTGCGCCCAGCAGATCAATGGCTTCATCCAGCAAGGGGTAGATATCCACCTGTTGTTGTACCAGTTCAGGGCTGGCCGAAACGCAGAATCAATTCATCGATGCGGTCTGACTCGCGCATGATAAGGCGGGCCAGCGTGCGCAGTTCCCCGGACTCCAGTTCTGCAGCCAGCATCTGCGCCGCTCCACGTATGCCACCCAGGGGGTTGCGTACTTCGTGAGCCAGGTTGCGGCTCAATAAATCAAGCATGCCGGTCTGCACTTCCCGCTGCTGCAGGCGAAGACGCATCTGTTCCCATTCAAGATTGTTCAGTTCCAACAGCAGTGTCCCGTCTTCAATGGCCTGAATCGTGCAGTCATAATCCCCTCCACCAAGCTTGAGTTCATGCAGGCGCAGCCCCTGGCTGGTCGCGGGTGGATCATGGATGGCGTCCCTGAGTTCCAGCGGAATCTCTGCCACATCCCAGATGAGACGACCGGTGGCGCGGTCCCGGCTGACCAAAAGACAGTTTTCCGCTGCGGCATTCATCTGGATCAGCCGGCCCATCCCATCCAGACGAATAACACCTGTTTCGAGCAGGTCCAGCGTTCCGGAAGCAGGGTACCTGGTCAGCCACTTCAACCGCGGGGTCGGGGCCTTGCGCGATTGAAATTGACCGAATGCTGTTTGATAAAAAACGTTACCGTACCGGTCTTGATAATTCTGCGGTTACGGGCATCCCTGAGCTCTGCAAAAACTTTGTGGTCGCCACGTTCCAGGGTCAGGGCTTACACCCCCGGTCGCTGGCGCCGCCTGGGGTTTGCCATTTACAAACACGCGCACGTTCAGGTCAGGTGTAATGGGGTGTCTTACTGCTCCAGGTAACCACCACCGTGTTGGCGGTGCCCCAAAAGGTTTCTTCCGGAAGCGGCCGGGTGATCTGGAAATCCCCGTAGAGTTTGCGTAATTCGCTTGATGTAGGGGCCTTGACTCCCTCTTCATCGACCGGTTTTACCTGTTCCTGGATGTCGGTTTTAATGACTGAAAGTTCCGGCAGGTCCATCGGCGCCGCACCATCTTTCGGTGGTTGATCGGTATAGGTCACGTTGCCGTCTTCGTCCACAACTTTCCAGATCTCCGCCGCCCAGGCGGTGCTGACCGATAATAGAAAAATACCTGTTAGTGAGATTGCTCTGATCATTCCTTTGCTCATCATCTTGCTCCCGGTTTTACAATAACCCGCTCTGATTCAGCCTGGACCCACCGGCCCCACATCCATGCGGGGCCGCGCGTCATGTAAGGAAATTTGCGTCAAGCCCTGGCCAGAGTCTCCTTAAAGAGAATAATACATTTCGAATTCTATCGGGTGAGTACTCATCCGGAACCTGGTTACTTCCTCCATCTTCAACTCAATGTAGGCATCGATCAGGTCATCATCAAAGACACCGCCGGCCTTGAGAAATTCCCGGTCGGTATCCAGCGCCTCCAGTGCCTGCTCAAGCGAGGAGCACACGGTTGGAATCTTCTTTTCCTCTTCGGGCGGCAGGTCATACAGATCCTTGTCCATCGGTGAACCCGGGTCGATCTTGTTCCTGATGCCATCGAGGCCGGCCATCAGCATGGCGGCGAAAATAAGGTAGCCATTACCGGCCGCGTCACCAAAACGTACCTCGATGCGGCGGCCCTTGGGGTTACCGACGTAGGGAATACGACAGGAAGCGGAACGGTTGCGGGCAGAGTATGCCAGCATGACCGGCGCCTCGAAGCCGGGAACCAGTCGCTTGTAGCTGTTGGTGGATGCGTTTGCAAATGCATTGATGGCGCGGGCGTGCTTGAAAATACCGCCGATGTAGTGAAACGCCGTTTCCGAAAGACCGCCATAACCCTTCACCGGTGAACAGGTTGTTGCCTTCCTTGAAAATGGACTGGTGCACATGCATGCCGGAACCATTGTCACCCACCAACGGCTTGGGCATAAAGGTCGCTGTCTGCCCGTTGACATGGGCAACATTGTGAATGATGTATTTCATCAAGAGGAGTTCATCGGCCTTGGTGGTGAGCGTGTTGAACCGGGTACCGATCTCACACTGGCCGGCCGTGCCCACCTCGTGGTGGTGGACCTCCACCTCGATGCCCATTTTTTCCATCAGGCGGCACATCGTGCTACGCAGGTCGTGCAGTGAATCCACTGGAGGGTACCGGGAAATAACCGCCTTTCACGCCGGGGCGGTGACCGATATTGCCACCTTCGTATTCTGCACCGGTGTTCCAGGCGCCTTCCTCGGAATCGACGCGATACGAACAGCCGTGCATGTCAACGTTGAAACGCACATCGTCAAAGACGAAGAACTCGGGTTCCGGTCCAAAATAAGCGGCATCCGCGATTCCGCTGGATTTCAGGTAAGCCTCAGCACGCTTTGCCAGGGAGCGGGGGACAGCGGTTATAGCCTTCCATCGTATGCGGCTCCAGCACGTCACAACGAATAATCATGGTCTTGTGCTCGGCAAAGGGATCTTTCACGGCCGAGGCAATATCCGGCATCAGCACCATGTCCGATTCATTGATGCCTTTCCAGCCCGAAATGGACGAACCGTCAAACATCTTGCCTTCTTCGAACAGATCTTCGTCCGCAGCCTTGACGGGCAGGCTCACGTGCTGTTCCTTACCTACGGTGTCGCAGAACCTCAGGTCGACGAACTGGTAATTTTTTTCCTTGAGGGTTTTCAGAATTTTATCAACGCTCATTGCTTAATTTCCTTGTTGCAGTTCCATAAAGGGTCATAAGATATATGCAGAACCCGTGCCAAATGCACAAGGGGCAAAAACTTTCTGCCACACACAAATTACCGGAGTAATCGAGGCATTTAGCAACGTTTTAACAACATTTAACGCAATTTCTCATCACGGACACTGACTTGGATCAGCTCAACAGTATGCCATTTGCACTATTTTAGTGCAATGTAAAGAAGCACTGCACTATTTTTGTGCGACTACCAGACAATCCAAAGCAGGACCAGCCCGAGCACCAGGCGGTAAATGACGAACGGCATCAAACCAACCCGCTTTAACACGGCAAGAAAGGCGGCGATGCAGACCCAACCGGCGGCAGCGGAAAAGGCCATGGCGAGGACGAAGGCAATCCAATCGATATTGGCATCACCCATGATGACCCGCAAGGCGCCGTAACTCCCCGCCGCACCGATAATCGGTATGGCCAGCAGAAAGGAAAAGCGGGCAGCGGCGTCAGGCGTCAGACCGAGAAATCGACCGGCAGTGATCGTGATGCCTGATCTCGACGTACCTGGTATCAAAGCCAGGGCCTGGGCCAGGCCAATCAACAGGGCGCTGCGTAAATTGATCTGCTTCAGCTTGATGTCCCGGGCGCCCCGCGCATCAGCGATCCACAACAGCAGGCCAAAGCCAATCGTCGTCCAGGCAATGATGCGTATATCCCGCAGATAGAACTCCACCAGGTCATGGGCCAGCACGCCCGCGAACAACGCCGGTATGCTGGCCAGGGCCAGGTATACCGCCAGCGCCCGGTGTCGCCGGTCAGACTCACTGGCGACGGGGCCCAGCACGGCTTTTGCCATGACCATCAGATCGTGCCGGAAATAGATAAATACCGCCACCAGCGTACCCAGATGCGTCGCAACATCGAAAATCAGGCCCTGGTCCGGCCAGCCAAGCGCCTTGCTGCCGAGAATCAGGTGGGCAGAACTGGAAACCGGAAGAAATTCAGTCAGGCCCTGGATCAGGGCGAGCACGAGAATCTGGATCAGGGGCATGTTGTTCTATTGGCTTGGCGTGTAGCTGATGCGATAAATCGCACCGGCCTTGTCGTCCGATACCAGCAACGATCCGTCCGGCATCTGAAGTACATCGTTCGGACGTCCCCAGCAATTATCTCCCTGCAGCCAGCCACTGGCGAACAGCTCCTGACCCAGCGGTTTTCCTTCCTCATCAAAGCGCACGAGGACTATGTTGCAGCCCACTTTTTCACTGCGGTCCCAGGAACCATGCTGAGCGATAAACAGTTGATTATGGTAGCCGGATGGAAACATCCTCCCGGTATAAAATGTCAGTCCAAGGGCAGCCACGTGCGGGTCCAGCAGCAGTGCGGGTGGTGTGTAATCCGCACAGGATTTACCTTTTCCAAATTTGGGATCGAGTGTGTCGCCCTGGTGGCACCAGGGATAACCGAAGTCCATGCCGGCGCGCGGAGCGTGGTTGAGTTCGTCAGCGGGAAGATCGTCGCCCATCCTGTCGCGGCCATTGTCGGTAAACCACAACTCACCGGTGTCGGGGTGAAAGGCCAGTCCGACACTGTTGCGCACGCCGCTTGCATAGACGATGTCGCCGCTGCCATCGGCGAAAATACGCCTGATCTGGCCGAAACCGGGTTCGTTGCAAATATTGCACGGTGCGCCGACCGGTACATACAATTTGCCGTCCGGCCCGAAACGGAGGTACTTCCAGCCGTGATGAGATTTGTCCGGGAATTCGTCGGTGACCAGGTCAGGCTCAGGCGGCCGGTCCAGCCGGCTTTCGATATCGTCATAGCGCAAGATACGGTTCACCGCCCCCACGTAGAGCGAACCGAATTTGAATTCGATGCCCGAAGGCATGTTCAGATCCTCAGCCAACAGGTAGACACGTTCGGCATAGTGTTCACGTTTGGCATCCACGACTGCATGGACTTTACCCGCCTTCCTCGAACCCACGAACACAGTACCCTGATCACCCAGCGCCAGTTGGCGCGCATTTTCCACGCCCTCCGCATACAAATGGATTTCAAAACCCGGGGGAAGACTGATCAGGTTCAACTGTTCCTGGAGTTTCTCACTCCCCGGCGCCGAAGAACATGCGATTACACCCAATGCAAATATCGAGGCAATTATCGAAGTTTTTAAAAAATTCATGAATAGTGGCCCGGCGGATTGATATCAGTGCATATGATGCCATAAGAAATTTGCTGTGCCATCATCGGAGATACCGATGCAATTTGAGGGTAAAATAGTGAACCTTTGTTTCATCAGGGATCGGGGTTGGTGAAACCCGCAAATTGGACTGTTGAATGAGAATACTGACCGGCCTTTGTCTGCTGCTCCTGGCCTGTGCTGCAAGCGCCCGCACGGCACAAGAGTACCTGCCGCCTGACAGCAATTTGGATCCCGGCATCCCGGCGCCCGAATCCGTGCTGGGCTGGGACGTGGGCGACTGGCACGTCAGCCACGATAAACTGGTGCAGTACATGCAGGCCCTGGCCACAGCCTCGCCGCGGATATCGGTCAAGGTGATTGGCTATACCCACGAACAAAGACCGCTGCTGCAACTGGCCATCACCAGCGAAGCCAATCAGCAAAAACTGGAATCACTGCGCCTCACACATCTGGGCGCCGCACATCTGGATGCGGCACAACGGGATGCCACGCTATTGGATGATGGGGGACCGCTGGTGGTCTGGCTGGGTTACAGCATTCACGGTGACGAGCCCAGTGGCAGCAATTCATCGATGCTGGTGGCGTACTATCTGGCTGCTTCACGCTCGGCATGGGTCGAAGAATTGCTGGCTGGCAGCGTTGTCCTGATCGACCCCGCCATCAATCCGGACGGCCTGAACCGCTTTGCCAGCTGGGCCAACAGCAACGCAGGCAAGGAACCCGTTTCCGATCCGGTCACGCGTCAACACATGCAGCCCTGGCCGAAAGGCCGTACCAACCACTACTGGTTTGACCTCAATCGCGACTGGTTGCCCCTGGTGCAACCGGAATCCCGGGCAAGAATAGTCGAGTACCACCGCTGGCTTCCCCACGTACTGACCGATCATCATGAACAAGGCCAATATCCCGGTTTCTTCTTCCAACCCGGCGTTCCATCCCGGCAAAATCCGCTAACGCCCCCTGAAAACCTCGAACTGACCCGCTCATTGGCCGTGTTCCATTCCGAGGCCCTGGATGCCGCCGGCCAGCCGCATTTCACGGAAGAAGTATTTGATGATTTTTACTACGGAAAGGGTTCGACCTTTCCAGACATTAACGGCAGCATCGGCATTCTTTTCGAACAGCGGGCCATACGCGGCCAGGAAATTCTGACCAGCAACGGTACCGAGACTTTCAGGATGGCGGTAGCCAATCAACTGCGTGTATCCCTGTCCACATTGAAAGGCGCATGGGCGCTGCGGGGCCGGCTGTTTGATTACCAAACCGGTTTTGCCCGCACCATGCAGGAAAGAGCCGGCAACAAAAGCTTCCGGGCCTGGGTGGTCGGTGATGACGCCGATCCAGCCCGTGCACGGGCCTTCCTCGATGTGCTGGACCTCCACCACATTCAATATCAGCCCCTGGGCGAAACATTCCGCGCGGGCGACGAGGAATTTACACCGGGGCACGCCTGGGTCATTCCAGCCAGGCAAAGACAAGCCGGACTGCTCGAAGCCATCATGGAGCAACGGACCGAGTTCAGGGACGAAACCTTTTACGACGTTTCTGCCTGGACTCTCCCGCTGGCCTACAACCTGCCGTTTACCACCCTCAGCCGGACTCCGGCGACACAGGAGACAAGCCCGGTCAGCAGTGGAATCCCATTGGACCGCGACGCACCGGCGTGGGCGGTCCCCTGGAACCAGCTCGATGCGCCGGCCCTGTTGCAAAAGCTGCTGGACGCCGGGGTGAAAGTGCGCACCTCGATAAAGCCCTTCTCCGCGCAGACCGGGAACAACCTACAGGCATTTTCGGCGGGATCACTGGTCATCCAGGCAGGCATCCAGGAGAACAATTCAACCTCTGACATCCTTGATACCCTTGACGAGGCAGCACACTCCGGCCTGGATATTTTCGCCCTGAAAAGTACCGTGACATCCGTTGGGCCGGACCTGGGGTCCGGTCATTTCCCCATCATCAAACCGGTGAAGCCACTGATCATCGGGGGTAGAGAAACCTCTTCGTATGGTGCGGGAGAAGCCTGGTACCTGCTCGATCAGCGCCTGGGATTGGCCGCACCCATTGTGGAACTGGATCGCCTGGAAGAGATTGATTTTTCCGGCTACACACACCTGCTCTTACCGGACGGCGATTTCGCAGCCATCAGTGAAATTCAGAAAGAAAATATTACGCGCTGGATCAAGGGCGGTGGTGTCCTGATTGCCATCAACCGTGCAGCCGGCTGGGCGCAAGAACTCTGTTTTCAATCAGAAGAGACTCCCTGTGAGCCGGTTGAGGAAACCAGAGGGAAAACCTGAGATCGTCACGCCACGCGCCTATGGTGATTTCGCGGATGACAAGGCGCAGCACATCATCGGCGGGGCGATCGTCGCCTCGGTGATAGACCTCAGCCACCCACTGGCTTTCGGTTACCGCCGGGGAGAACTGCCGTTGTTACGCAAAGGCACAACGGAACTGATACCCAGCGACAACGCCTATGCAACACCCGGTCCGTTATACCAACTCACCCCTGCTGGCAGGCTTCATAGGAAATGACCGGCTGGAAGCCATCCAGGGGCAAGCCGCAGTCATTGCACAAAAGCAGGACAAGGGACTGGTCGTTCACTTCGCCAATAATCCGCTGTTCCGCGGGTACTGGCGCGGCACCGAACGCATGTACATCAATGCCCTGTATTTTGGGCAGGTGGTGGAATCGACCGACCTGCCGGATTTTCCACCACAAGCCGGTACTCCGCCAAACTGACACCAACGAAACGGACCCCTGGTGCAATATGCAGGCTAACAGTTCAGATTCCATCCGAAGGGGTGTACCCTATGCCCTGGAGCGGCTGCCCCTTCTGGCAGCCGCCTGAAAAAGAGAAACAGGAGAGTAAAACCGTGGAACAACTTGCACTTCTTCAGGGCAATTCACTTGCCTTTTTATTCAGGTGGTTTCACCTGCTCGCCGGCGTGGCCTGGATTGGCCTGCTGTGGTATTTCAATTTCGTGCAGGGAGAGTATTTCAAGGAAGCCGATGCCTCTTCCAAGTCGGACGCCATCCGTAAATTGGTGCCGCGTGCACTGTGGTGGTTCCGCTGGGCCGCGATGTTTACTTTCCTGACCGGTATCGTACTATTGGGCGCCAAGCGCCTGGATGGCTACGGCATCATGGTTGGCGCAGCCCTGGGCATCCTGATGTTCCTGAACGTCTGGCTGGTGATCTGGCCCAAGCAGAAAATTGTGATTGCTTCGGCTGAAAAAGTCGCCGCGGGCGGTGAAGCGGACCCGGCTGCCGCCGGTGCGCTGGCCAAGGCCGGCCTGGCGTCGAGAACCAATACACTGTTCTCTATCCCGATGTTGTTTTTCATGGCCTCGTCAGTACACCTGGCCCAACTGGCAACGCCGGTGATGAACGCCAGCATTCTCTCTCTGATCGTGGTGTTTGGCGTCATCCTCGCATTGGAAATCAACGGCCTCAAGGGCAAGACCGGCCCCATGACCAGCGTCAGGGGCGTGATTCACATGGGATTGCTACTGACTTTGGTCCTCTACCTGGGAATAGAACTCCTGTAGGAGGTCGCTCGCCTACAGGGATGTAGGTGAGGGGCGTGGGCAGGACGCGGAAGCTTTGCGGCCGACCGCCCCACGTCATTCCGGAATTGCGAAGCAACTTCCGGAATCCATATCCGAGACTGGATCCCGGATATCGCTTCGCGAATCCGGGATGACGGGGTTGGGAGAACGGGATCAACCCGTTTCCAGGAACTGTTCGTCTTCGGTTGAACCACTCAACGCGGACAGCGATGACTGCCCGCCACCGATAGCCTGCGTCAGGGCATCGAAATAGCCCGTACCCACTTCACGCTGGTGCCTGGTTGCCGTGTAGCCGAATTCTTCCGCGGCAAATTCTGCTTCCTGCAACTCCACGTAAGCTGACATCTGGCGGTCCCGGTAACCACGCGCCAGCGTGTGCATGCTGAAATTCAGTGCGTGGAAACCAGCCAGGGTGATGAACTGGAACTTGTAACCCATTGCGCCGAGTTCTTTCTGGAATTTGGCAATCGTGAGTTCATCCAGGTTCGCCTTCCAGTTAAACGAGGGTGAGCAGTTGTAAGAAAGCATTTGATCCGGGTATTCCTTCTTGATTGCTTCGGCGAATTTCTTTGCCTCTTCCAGGTCCGGATGGGCGGTCTCGCACCACAACAGGTCGGAATAGGGTGCATAGGCAAGGCCCCGGGAAATGGCCTGGTCAATTCCGGGGCGCGTTATGTGGAAGCCTTCCACGGTGCGTTCACCGGTAATGAAGGGCGCATCGTACTCATCTATATCGGACGTGATCAGGCCCGCTGCATTGGCGTCGGTACGTGCGAGCAGAACCGTTGGCACATCCATGATGTCCGCTGCCAGGCGCGCGGCAACCAGCTTCTGTACCGCTTCCTGGGTCGGTACCAGCACCTTGCCGCCCATGTGGCCGCATTTCTTGGCTGACGCTAGTTGATCTTCATAATGCACGCCTGCGGCGCCTGCCTCGATCATGGCTTTCATCAATTCATGGGCATTGAGCACGCCACCGAATCCGGCTTCGGCATCCGCAACAATCGGCTGCAACCAATCCACTGAATCATCACCTTCGGCATGGTGCAACTGATCAGCGCGCAGCAGGGCATTGTTGATCCGCCTGACAACATCGGGAACAGAATTTGCCGGATACAGCGACTGGTCGGGGTACATGGCTCCGGCCAGGTTGGCATCGGCTGCCACCTGCCAGCCGGAGAGGTAAATGGCTTTCAGGCCGGCCTTGACCTGTTGCATTGCCTGGTTGCCGGTCATCGCACCCAGTGAGTTCACGAAAGGTTCCTCGGCCATGTACCGCCACAGTTTCTCAGCGCCCTGGCGGGCCAGGCTGTATTCGATCTTTACGGTTCCACGAAGCCGCAGTACATCTGAGGGTTCATACCCGCGCTTGAGGCCTTTCCATCGCGGGTTGGTCGACCAGTCGGCCTGCATTCGTTTGATTTCGTGTTCTGTAGTCATGGCTTTACCCTGCTGCTGTAAATTTGGTTCGATTTAATGGTTAAACGCCGCAATCGAAGCGAAAAAACCGCCCATCATCTCCATTTCTAATGGAGGCTTCACACAATCCAGCATATGGAAAAACCCTTATCTTTGACAAGGCAAATATTTCAATGTTTAATATAAAGGATGATAATAATTGAATGTGATTGATTTTGAACAAAAAGCAACCCCGCTTCTACTACAAGGGCAACCAACTAAAACAGCTACGGGCTTTTTGCGCTGTCGCCAAGAGCGGCAAGATGACCGATGCAGCAGAAGAGTTATACCTCAGCCAGCCTGCGATCAGTCTGCAGGTTCGTGCGCTTGAGCGCGAACTCGATACGATCCTGTTCGAACGTCACGGTCCCCGGATCAACCTGACCCGGGAAGGCCAGGAACTGCATGAAATGGCACGGCCCCTGGTCGAAAGCCTGGAAACGCTCAACGCCCGCTTCAACCGCCGGATGAAAGGTGACCTCGACAGCGGCCAGGTGGTGATAGCAGCGGGTGAATCAACCATCATCTACCTGCTGCCACGCCTCGTGCAGCACTTTCGCAAGCGTTACCCCAACATCCACGTTCATCTCAAAAATGTCACGGGCCGTGATGGTCTGGCCATGATCCGCGATGATGAAGTCGATCTGGCAATTGGCTCCATGCTCGATGTGCCGTCGGACATCGCCTATCAGCCGATTTATTCCTACGCGCCCGCGCTGATCATGCCGTTGGGCCACGACCTGGCTGACAACGACGAAGTCAAGATTGAAGACATCTCTCCCTATGGTTTGATTCTGCCGCCCCGCCGCCTGACTACCTGGCGCATGGTGGACCGCGTATTCCAACAGCACCAGGTTCCCTTTAATGTCACGCTGGAAGTGGGTGGCTGGGAAGTCATCAAGCGCTACGTGGAACTGGATTTCGGCGTTTCCATCGTCACCGGCATCTGCCTGCGCGACGAAGACAAACTGGTGGCAAAAAACATGAGCGCCTACTTCCCCAAGCGCAGCTACGGCACGGTCATGCGCCGCGGCAAATTTCTCTCACCCCAGGCCAGGGCATTCATGGAAGTCGCCGAGGAATCCAGCATCCCCGCCTCCCCCTGGCGCGTCGGCCAGTCCGAGCGTTAGTTCAGGATATAGCCGCGTTCATCGTGCTGGCTGACATCCAGGCCTTCGGTTTCTGAATCTTCGTCCACACGCAGACCAATCAGCGCATCGATCACCTTGAGGATGATGAAGCTCACAACAGCCGTATAGATGATGGTCACGCCGACACCCATTCCCTGGGCGATGAGCTGCTCCGGGATGGTGTCGTGGGCAAGCCCGGAACCGCCCAGGCTGACCGCGGAAAACACGCCGGTCAACATGGCGCCGATGATGCCGCCAACCGCATGCACACCGAATACGTCCAGTGAATCGTCATACCCAAAGGCGCGCTTCAGACTGGTCGCTGCCCAATAACAACCCACACCCGCGGCCGCACCAATGGCGAGTGCGCCCATCGGGCCCACTGAACCGGAAGCTGGCGTAATGGCGATAAGACCTGCAACCGCACCGGAAATAATGCCGAGCACACTGGGTTTTCCATGCACCTTCCATTCAGCAAACATCCAGGCCAGGGCAGCGGCAGCGGCTGCAATCTGGGTCACGGCCATGGCCATTCCGGCCGTGCCGTCAGCAGCTAACTCGCTGCCTGCGTTGAAGCCAAACCAGCCGACCCACAGCATGGATGCGCCGATAACTGACAAGGTCAGGTTATGTGGTGGCATGGCGGCAGTACCAAAACCCCTGCGCTTACCAAGCACTAGCGCTGCGACCAGACCAGCAACACCGGCATTAATGTGGACAACCGTGCCACCGGCAAAATCCAGCACGCCGTACTCAGCCAGCCAGCCACCACCCCAGACCCAGTGGCAGATTGGGGCATAGACGATGGTCAGCCAGACGCCCATGAACAGCAACAAAGCGGAAAACTTCATGCGTTCAGCAAAGGCGCCCACGATCAGTGCCGGCGTAATAATGGCAAAAGTCATCTGGAAGGTCATGAATACGGATTCCGGAATGGTACCGGTCATCGAATCAACCCCCATACCGGCCAGGAACAGGTTACCGAAACCACCCCAGAAGGCATTCATGCCGCCGCCGTCACCAAAGGCCAGATTGTAACCATAGATGACCCACAAAACGGTCATCAGCGCAGTAATCGCAAAACATTGCATCAAAACGGACAGGACGTTTTTGCTGCGCACCATGCCGGCATAGAACAATGAAAGACCGGGAATGGTCATAAACAACACCAGTGCGGTGGCGGTCAACATCCACGCGGTATCACCGGCGCTTAATTCGTCAGCCAGGGCCAGTGATGGCAGCATGCCGAGTAATCCTGCCATCGGTGCGATGTAACGCCCTTTGATTTTCTTAAACATGTATCTCTCCTGAATTCATGAGCGGCTTACAAAGCCTCCGGGCCGGTTTCACCGGTGCGAATGCGTATGGCCTGTTCGAGACTGGAGACGAAAATCTTGCCGTCACCGATTTTTCCGGTTACCGCCGCTTTTTGAATGGCCTCGACGACCTGCTCAACCAGGTCCGCCCTTACTGCGGTCTCCAGCTTGAGTTTGGGCAGGAAATCAACCTTGTATTCCGCACCGCGGTAAAGTTCCGTGTGGCCTTTTTGCCGGCCAAAACCTTTTACCTCGCTGACCGTAATTCCAGCGATTCCGACTTCATGCAGGGCGTGCCGAACGTCATCCAGCTTGAATGGCTTGATGATTGCTGTGACCAGCTTCATGGGATTCTCCTCTTTTTCCGTGTCCGCTTGAATTACTTCATAAATGCAGGTTTCATGCCATGCGAAAAAAATTCCTACATCATTGTTTTTTTTATTTATTTGTATTTACGATTGGCGCCGGGTGCGCTGAACAGGTGCGAGTACCCAGCCTTTGCACACTGTTAGTGCAAGCTGTGCCATCAGGGCTGGATCAGAGAGGCCGCAGTAATTACTGGACCTGTGGCATCACTTCTGACATAAACCTCGGGGCGATACAGCCTGGTCTTGGTTTTGGCCGGCAACTGCTATAAGGTGAAGCCCTATGAAATTTTTTGGATTGTTCCGTGACTGGAAAGACATGGAGGAGCACCGCGCCGGTACCGTCATTTTTTTGGAGCGGGATCCGGCTGAGGTGATGTACGTCATCATTGCCGGTGAGGTCGAACTGACATTACATGGCGAACCACTCAGCACTGAGAGCGAGGGTGGTATCATCGGTGAAATGGCGATGATCAATTCAGCCACCTGCGGCGCCACGGCAACAACGCTTACCGAAGTGAAGCTGGCACGGCTGGATCGCGATCAAGTCAAGGCACTCATTGATAAAAATACCGAATTTGCGCTTCACGTAATGGCTGTAATGGCCAACCGGCTCCGGGCCGTCGACGAATTCATCACCACGCAATTCGCACAACTCAGGTAGTAGCTAAACTGCTGGATTGATTAAATGGATTTATTGGAAGTTTTCAAAGATTCGGATGAACTGATCGAGTTTCCTGCCGGCACCGTAATCTTCACGGAAGGCATCGAAGGGAACCACATGTATGTAGTGATGGAAGGCGAAGTCACTATATCACTGAAAGAAAAAGTCCTTGCAACCGCAATGCCCGGCGAGATTGTGGGTGAAATGGCCCTGATCAACTCGAAAATCCGCAGCGCGACCGTAACGGCAAAGACCGATTGCCTGCTGGCGCCTATCGATCAGAGCAGTTTCGAGTCATTGATTCAACATGTGCCCGAATTTACGCAGCACGTAATGAATGTCCTGGCCGACCGCCTCCAGATCGCATACGAATTGATCGAGCATTAAATCGTTTTGGCGGTTGACCGGAGGCGGCTAATGGGTAGCCTCAAATCCTGGTACAGCAGCAATAGTTTTTACACTGACCCCAAATATACTGACCCCAAATATAAACCGAATCTTAAATCTCCGTTGTATATAATCTTAATGTGGTTTAAGATTAATTCCTAATTTAGTTTAAGATTAAGTTAAGATTATGGATACTACCCAAAAAATACTGACGCGCATAAAGAAGAACAAAGAGGGTGTCACGGCTGACTTGTTAGAAAAGGAGCTTGGTTATTCCAGGCAATACATTGTACGACTACTAAGCCGTTTAATGTCACAGGGCGAAATACACAGGCGGGGGAAAACGAGGGCCGCTAAATATTACCCTGGAAAAGCAAGCGATGAAATCAACCGTCTTGAACTGATTAAGGAAAGAAAGAGCCTTTCAGAGTACGTAGTTTTTGAGGAAGTCAGAAAAAGATTGCAACTTGATGCCCGGCTCAACAGGAATTGCCTGGTCATTTTTGACTATGCCTTCACCGAAATGCTTAACAACGCGATCGATCACTCACAAAGCAGGAAAGTGTGGATCAACGTCGAAATTGATCATGCAAACATTACTTTCATCATTAAAGATTTGGGTATCGGTGCAATCGAAAGCATCAAAAGAGGCTTTGAAATAAGTGATGACTTTCTGGCATTGGAGCACCTGTTCAAAGGTAAGCAGACTACTGCCATTGAAGCACATAGCGGACAGGGTATATTTTTTACATCCAAGGCCGTCGACATATACAAGATCGCCGCCTCCAATATGGAATTTACCATCGATAACACAAGGGCCGATGAATTCCTGAAGGATATCAGGCAAAGAAAAGGCACAACCGTCACCTGCAAAATAAAGATAAATACCAGACGAAAGATAAAGGAAGTCTTCGATAAATACACAGGTGACGATTACGAATTTAATCATAATATTGTCAAAATCAATTTATCAAAACACAAACGGCTAATGTCCAGATCGGAAGCAAAAAGATTACTACTGGGGCTTGATGAATATGCTGTGTTGGACTTCAACTTCCAAAATGTGGACGAAGTGGGGCAAGGATTCTGTGACGAGATATTCAGAGTCTATGCAACCAGGAACCCCGACAAAGTACTGAGCTATCATGAGGCTTCGGATGTCGTTCGCTACATGATTGAAAGATCCCGAAAATAAGAAAAAACCATGGAATGCGCCAGGCAATCCCAGTGTGCTTAGCGAGACATTGCTTACAGATTATTCCGGAGACATGGTTTACACATTAACGCATTTGAGGAGGAACCCATCTTTCTGATCGTACAGCGGCAATAGTTTTTACACTGACCCCAAATATCCTGACCCCAAATATCGGCGTCTTGCGAATTTACACTATAGATGCTCAAAGTAGCTATAATAGCTACTCTGGCTATTTACAGGGTAGGCGAATGAAACGTGTCAGTGCTCGAGAGGCAAAAAACCGGTTTGGCCAGCTTATTGACGATGCACAACGGGAACCGGTGACAATAGAAAAGTACGGTAGGCCGTTCGCGGTAGTGCAATCTTTTGCCGACTTCGAAGCAACACAACAGGTCAAGCTCGAGGCGTTGCGACAAGGAATTGGGAAAGCTCGCGCAGCGCTTGTTCCTGGCCATCGAGTGCCATTTGATGAGACTATGGTGGAGGAAATCAAAGCCGCCGGCCGCAAGAAACTTAAAAGTGTTCTGACTGAAGGGTGAGTCAAGTCTTCTATCAGCGCGTCGCGAAAGCGGACCTGATTGATGTATGGCTATTCATCGCTGAGGACAACGTGGCAGCCGCGGATGCGTACATTGAACGGCTACAGCAGGTTTGTGTCCTAATTGCAGAGAATCCTCTTATGGGGCATGACCGCACAGACATCGCGGAAGGCGTTATCAGTTTCGCCGTCGACGACTACGTAATTTACTACGAGCTCCACGACAAGGGCATTACCATACTGCGAGTCTGGCACGCGGCAAGGGATCCCGCGAACTTGAGACTGTAGCTCTAAACTAAAGAAGAAAAGTGGGAAAAGTGGAGACACCCATCTTTCCGTTTAATCTTTCTGATCTTGCCACCTGATAATATTGTGCCCGTAACGAATTTGACCATCTCCATGTGCGGCAGTGGTCCTCTTGAGGCAACAACTCTGTGTGCAGCAACAAAAAATGATAAGAATCCTGTTGAGAATTTTTGGGTCGCTGGTTTTGCTGGCGGCCGCCGCTTTGCTCGCTGCCTGGTTTTACTTCAACGAAGAGCACACGCAGCTGGATGCCGGAATACGTGCGCAATTCAATGAGACCTTCATCGAACTCCTAAATGGTGTGGTGCATTATGAATTCGGTGGGCCCGTTGGCGGAGAGGTGGTGGTTCTCGTGCACGGATTTTCGGTGCCCGCCTACATCTGGGATCCAACCTTTGAATCACTGACCTCAGCCGGTTACCGCGTGCTGCGTTTTGATTTGTACGGCCGTGGTCACAGTGACCGTCCGGATGTCGCTTACACCATCGGCTTTTTCGCCAAACAGTTGGATCAGCTGACTCGATCTCTGGGCGTAGATACGCCCTTCAATCTGCTTGGATTGTCGATGGGCGGGCCGATCGCGGCGCAATTCACCAATCAGCACTCCGGGAAAGTAAAACGCCTGGTGTTGATCGACCCCATGGTTTTTACTCCATCAGAAGAAGATATTTCACTTGTCAATTTGCCCGTAATTGGTGAATACATGGCAAACGTTTATCTGGTTCCACAATTGGCGGCAGGTCAAGCCGGTGATTTTCAGGACAAGGCTCGCTTCCCCGGCTGGGCATCGCGCTTCAGGGAACAAATGCAGTATCACGGCTTTCGCCGGGCCATTCTCTCCACGGTGAGAGAATGGCCCGACGCAGATATCCTGGGCGAATATGAAAAACTGGGAAAATCAGCAACGCCCGTGCAGTTGTTCTGGGGTCGCGAGGATCAAACCGTACCGTTGGAGTTCAGCAACAAACTGCTGGAACTTATGCCTCAGGCCAGACTGACTGTTATCGACCATGCCGGCCACATTCCACACTTTGAGCTTCCCACTATCTTTAACCCGCTATTGCTGGAGTATTTGCAGGCTCCGTTGAATCCATAAACCCATCCAGGCCACTTCATGGACTAAATCTGCGAAAACGTAATTATTGACTAATCACTGGTCAATTCTTAAAATGACTAGTGATTAGTCAATTTTAAGGAAATGATATCGTGACCAGTGTGGCCCTCACTTACGCCAAAGCTCATTTTTCCGAGTTAGCAGCCAGAGCTGCTCTTGGGGAAGAAATCGTGGTGACACGACATGAAGTACCCTTGGTAAAACTGATATCCGCAAGGCGTCCTTCACAAAATGATTTGCAGGAATTGTTCACTGAAATGGATCGAATCAGAAAGGGCACCCGGCTTGGTGACGACCTGTCTATCGCTGAGTTGCGGGCAGAAGGACGCCGTTGATGAGACGCTTCGTGCTGGACTGCTCGGTAACCGTTGCATGGTTTTTTGAGGATGAGTTTAACGAGTACAGTGAACTTGTACGCCAGGCATTGTTGAATAAGGGCGTTGTTGCTGTAGCCCCAAGTATATGGCCCGCAGAAGTTTCCAATGTGTTGTTCCAGGCCGAGCGCCGGAAGCGCATTACTGCGGAACAAGTAAATCAAGCCGTACGAGTATTATCACAACTGCCAATAGATGTAGATTATTTGCCCCTCGGCAGCATGGGTCATGTCTTGCGCCTGTGCAGGACCTATACGCTGACATCCTATGACGCACTCTACCTGGAGTTGGCCTTACGTGAAAACATGCCTTTAGCGACCGGGGACAAAAAACTGAAAGCATCCGCAGTGGCCGCCGGTGTTGAGGTGTTTGGCTAGCAATAGTTTTTACACTGACCCCAAATATTTCACTGACCCCAAATATTCTTTCAAATTTTTAGTTTAGTTAATACCAGAAACTTGACTAACCGCTGCGGTTTATAAAAACGGCAACGAAGTCCGTAATTGCGCTCGTCACGTGACCTTTGCCTGTGAGGTCGTCACAGAACAACACATCTCCAGGTCCGAACGTGCGCTTGTCCCCATCACTGGTCGATATTTCGGCCTCACCCGACAAAACGACGCAGATGTAAGGTTGGGGTGCATTGTGGGCAGGCACGTGGAGCCCGGCGGGCACTGAAAACGAAAACATGCTTTCGACGGCTCCAAAATCAGTTTTCAGGCCAGTCGGATTTGGCGGTGGGCCGAATGCAGTCTCCTGGTCCGGGATTTCCCGGACACTGAACATTGTCTCGCCAGTTTCATCGGCCTGGATCATGGGATATTTCATTGCTGTCTCCTTCTAAATTATGGAAATCTGTCGGTCCAAACGATGCTGGCTGCATGGTTGTTCCATATCGCGCCAACCAAAGCGAACGGATTTGTGATTTTCAGAAAGTCGGCACAAGGCCCCGTGCCCGGGCAACACGGTATATCTCGTCGAAAGTCTTCGCCTGATCCCATGGCTGATCGAATGGCTCACTACGAAACTCGCGATAAGCCCGTTCGACGTTGAGATAGATTCTCTCAGGGCAGAGCCAGTCGGCATAGGGTCCGAGGTCAATCTGACGCGCGGCTTCGCCGGCCTTCAGACCTTTGTCGAAGAAATCGCGCGACTCGTTCCGGACGTACTGCAGGTATGCTTTCATTTCTATCACCCCTTCCACGCCGCACAGAGGCCCGTGTCCTGGCACAATAACCTCAGGCTTGAGTTCATCTACGATCATGTCCAGTGTCTCAAACCACTTTTCATATGTACCGACCCAACCCATGGGGGTGCACAGTCGGAAAAGCACATCACCGGCGAACAGTACACGCTCTTTTGGCATCCAGACGATTGCGTCGCCGACCTGATGACAGGGCCCGACGTGGAGGATTTGCACCTCTGCGTCATCAAGGATGATATCCAGGCGGTCGTCGAATAGAGTTGTCGGTGGCACAAGCTCGACTTTGCCAAAATCATAGTCTTCCGCAAGCTGCCTGGCTGCTGCAACGATACCCGGATGGATAAGCTTCAATAGAAACCCCGTAACCGCGCCGTTCGACACTTTCATCATTTTCTGGAATTCTTCCGGCTCAGCGACATTATTCATACGCTCAGGCAAACTCCGATGACCAATAATCTCCGCGCCCTCGAAAAGCTGATTGCCAAAAACGTGATCCGAGTCCTCGTGAGTATTTACAACCCGGTCGGGCATCGCCGTCCAGACCTTGCCAAACATCTCAATCATCTGCCGGGCATGGGAGAGATCAGATTGTGTGTCGATGACCATGCCGCCACCGATGTTGATAAGCCCGGAGTTAGCGTCACAAACCCGGTTCTTTTCGTTTAGCACCGCATAGCAGCTATTGCTGACTTGTTCCATTTTCATCGCCGGCTTGTCTCCATCTCGTCGAGAAATCAATCCTATTAATTAGTGTCTAAGCCAGGTTGGCCTGATAAAAGCTAACACTAAATGAGAATCAATTGCAAAAACTTGTGGATGGCCGGTTAGGGCCAGAAAGCGACTATACGAGATGGTGCAGAAATTTGCGGAAAATAAGAAACCCGGCTGTGACACCGGGGCCACTTGTTCAGCTTGTCGATTTCCCTGTCATCAAGCAATTCCGTTGAAATGTACTACAAATATTAAAAGGGGGTTTCATACTGATGCTTTATTTACTTGGAGATAAAGGCGTAGAAATCGACTTCGGGCGCAATGAGCCTGGAGCGATACTCCAGCGTAAAGAAAAAGGCCACTGGAACGAATACCTGGTTGACGCTGAACCGGTCACAAAACCGTTTAATGTGGAATCATTGCCGCCTGGGTTCTATCGGCTGCGCGTTCCTTGAGTATTCGCTTGTAGATTTCTTCCCGGTGCACCTGAATCTCACGCGGCGCATCGATCCCGATACGAACTTGATTACCTTTCACGCCTAATACTGTAACGGTGACATTATCACCGATGACAAGTTTCTCATTAATACGCCTTGTCAAAATGAGCATAGCACCCCTCCGTGGTTTTAACCTTTACCACATGTGTGGGACGAAAAAAGGCCAGCCAGGGAGCCTTCCCTGGCTGACCACATAACTATATTGACACAGTCTTGTCAGATCATGAGACCAGTCATCAGACTGTAATGACCGGCCATCAAATTATTACGCAGTTTCAGCGGATCGTTGACACCGCGGGCCACGGTGAAAGGGTAACACCGCTGCGTCTATCCTGCCTGATGCTGGCAGGGCTGTATGCATGGGTTTTGTTATTCTTCTTTTTCCAATTTCAGCAATTGCGCCCGCAACTCTGAAACTTCCTTTTGTTGGGATTCGATAAAGAGTTTGGACGCATTCGCGTTGAAGTGTGATCTCGCTCCACCCTTGCTCCAGGCGTTTGTTTCCTTGTTCGCACGATAAAGTTGCCGTTCCTTTTTCTTGATTTCTGCTCGCACTGCGGCGATTTGTTCCTGATTCGACATCACACCATCCACATGAATTTCACAATAACTGATGTTACGGCCGCGGGGCTAAAATTGCCAATCCATGCGCGTAGAAGGGGGAACTGTTCGCCGTCAACGATAGTCGGGCCACGTAGCAAGAGGGGCAGCACAGAAAACTGCTCAAGATGAACCCGAAGCATTGCCCACGAATAAAACCCGCTGCTACGGGCTTTCACGCAGTTCTACGTCAATTACGGTGCTCGTCTTGATCATGCAGACAGTGTTCGATCAGGTCAGGCTTGAAAGCCCGCTTGTCACCAGTAAGCGGCTATACGCCAAGTACAAATTTCAGCGCCGCTTTTCTCGACAATCGGCCAGAAGCAGACAGTTGTTATTTCGTTATACTGCCATAATTCAGGCAAATGATAGGAGGGCGAATAGTGAATTGGGATGCAATAGGAGCAATCGGCGAAATTCTGGGCGCCGTGACAGTAGTAGTAACACTATTCTATTTGTCGTTGCAGATACGCCAAAACACCAAGGCCCAGTCCTTATCGACGTTCGAGAGTGCAATGTCAGGGTTCAACGAAGTAATCCGGTATTCATTCGGAGATACTGAACGAGCCTCAGTGTTTAGGCGCGGGAACAACCGACCCAGATAGCCTCGACGAGGATGAGAACATCCTCTTCAATTCAATTATTCGCCACTACACAAATCACGTATACAAATTATTTCGTCTATACGAGAGCGGTGTGTTTCCAGAATCCGAATGGATAAACACCGTGACGGAATCCAATCAACTTTTCGAGAACAACGGTCTAATCAGATTTAGAGCTGAAAATAGCTACTATTCGGACCTGTGGGCCGAAATGGATCGACGAGATACTACAAAAATCAGTAGCTTTGGATTTGAGTCAACCGAAAAGCACGAATGACGCCTTTGGGTTGTGGTTTCAACCGGTCGACTGCAGAGAAAAGCGGCGGTGAAATCCACACCTGACTAATGGCCGCTTATTGGTATGAATCCAACTGGCCGGCCATATCGGCCTCGAGTATCTTCTTTTGCGCGATGAATTGCGGATCATCCCTGATCGAATCCAGAGAGCCAAGTCCCAGGACTATACGCCAATTAAAGCGCCATCCTGCTGCGACTGCTTCTGCCAGTGTCTCGAGGGCCATGTCGGCTTCACCCAGCATGGCCAAGGCCCGGACATCATCAATGCCTGTGCCAAAAAAACCCAGGCGCGGGCGCTGAGAGAGAAATTCCAACACAGGTAGCAAGAATTGCCGCATCTTGTCGTGTTCTCCAGCCAGGAAGAGCAGGTAAGCGTAATCTGTAACCGCGCCATAGTTGTTTGCAAATACCACCAATTTCGTCCGGCCGATAAATTCCGCATTCATGGTTTCGTAACGCGCCCTGGCCTCAGCGGCCTGTCCACGGGCAATATCCACGTCACGCAGAACGCGCAGCGGCACCCAAAGCCCCGGACTGACTGAACGCACCCATACTGCGTGCTGCAGTGATCGCTCAGCGTCTCCGGCAGCCAGGTAAATAATCGTTGCGTTATAGTGGGCCCAGATATAATCGGAGCCCAATTCAAAGCAGTGCTCGATCTGCTCAACTGCCCCGGCGTCATCACCCAGGTTAGACAACAGCAGAGCTTTTCCCACGCAGGCGTTGAGCGATTGCGGGTCGAGTTCGGTAGCGTAGTTGTAAAGCCTTAAAGCCGGGCCCTACTCGCCGAATGACCAGGCAAGGATCTCGGATTTTGTAACATAAGCCGATGCAAAGGCCGGTGAAATTTCAATGGCATGGTCAATCTGCGCCAGCGCCTCGTTATGAAGTCCGAGGTCACGCAGTGTTTCCGCTACCGTGATATTTATCACGGGCGAGAGCGGGTCGAGTTCCTGTGCTTTTGTGATCAGAGGGCAGAGGCCAGGTCGGGCCGGTTATGGTCGTTTCTCCAGTGATCGGCCAACCAGTGGTAGGACGTTGCATAACCCGGCGACAGTTCGATCGCCCTTTCATAAGCGGCAATGGCTTCGTTTGAACGGCCCTGGTAGCTGAAGAGAGCGCCCAAGGGCAGTCTGCGCCTCACCCAAGTCGGGGTCGATGGCCAGGGCGGCGGTCACAGCGGCTTCCATCAACGGAATAAATTCGGCCAATGACATGTCGCCGTAAGACACCAGCAGATGGTAAGCGTCGGCCAGCCCGAGATAGGCCATGGCAAAGCCCGGATCCAGTTGGATTGAATTATGGAAATGCTCCACCGCTTGCCGGATGTCAGGTATTTCTCTCAAGACCAGTTTCTGTCTGCCACGGAGAAATTCCTCATAGGCGGCAAAATTGGAAGTCGGCACGGCGGCCACACGGGATTGCTCTTCCGGGGTTAATACTGCTTGCAGCGCCTGCGCAATCGCCTGCGCAATGTCACTCTGAATGGTAAATATGTTTTCGGCCGTCAATTCCCGGTCGTAGGATTCCGCCCACAGATGCTCGTCAGTCATCGGCATCGATCAACTGAACGTTGATATGGACCTGACCGCCGGCACGCTGTATTGCGCCTTCCAGAACGGTGGCTACGCCGAGTTGGCTGGCCAGTTCTGGTATGCCCAGGCTGGTGTCTCTGAACTTCTCTACCGAGGTCCTGGATATGACCTTCAGATCTCCCAGCTTGGACAACAGAGTCAGAGATCATCGTGCACACCGTCGACAAAAAAAATGTCCTCTTCCAGTGCACTGCGATTGACAAAAGGCAACACCGCAATGGACTGACTGGATGCAGTGCCAATACTCCCGCCACTTCGATCCTCACCCCAGTCGTGATTGAGCGCGAAGTAAATCAGGGCTACTGCCATCACACTGATGATAACGAAATCCAGTTTACGCCCGGTACGTGCAGTTGCGGATTGCTCGTGATCAACTTCACTATCGCGCCGCATTCCTTCAGGTGTCAGTTCGAATGCCCAGGCAAAAATCAGCGCGACCGGCAGGCCGACAGCGAGAATAAGTAATACGAGCTTACTGACCCACGGCTGAAGTGAAAGTATCGGGACGACGACATCTGTGACCTGCAGCACCAACCAGCTAATGATCACGTAGGCTATCCCCACGCGAAAAACGTTACGGCGTTTCAGTTCTTTGAAAAAAGACAAGGGCTGGCTTCGTTGTATCTGCTATTGCGCCTAAGCCTACCCGCTCAATCACTAAATACCAATAGAATCGTCGAGAAATCCTCTCCGCAATAAGCTTGAATAGCCGCGTCTCAGCCAAAAGCGGAACTTCGCTATTCTGGCGGAAAGAGAGTTATGTTGACAATACCAACCCCATCACGGTACCCCTGGTCAACATCAAAATTGGGGTTGCAACCGTCAATTTATTATCGCAACCGAGTGTAAACTGCTTCAAGAGCAAACCGTGCTGCCAACAGGGCCCCTCGTTGCCCTTCATCATAGCGCGGGGAGAAACAGCAAAGATCAAAGCCTGAAAAAGGCTTGGTTACAGTTGTTCTTCTCATAACCGTCAATACCTCACGAGGGCTAAGCCCGGCCGCATCGGGGTATTTTTGAGCTGGACAATAACTTGGATCAACGGCATCAATATCCAGGGAGATGTAAATTGAATCAACCAATTGCATACGACTCTTGATCTGCTCACAAATCGCGGAAAGGCCCTGTTCGTCAATCTGCTGCACTGGTATTACCAAGATGTTGTGTTCTCTTGCGTATTCGATCTCATGATGTGACTGCCGTACGCCGCGTGGTCCAATAATGACGATGTCTTCAGGTCGAAGACATCCTTCATCAATTAAAGTACGCCACTGAGAGCCAGCCCATAATGGTGGAGATGGGTGCAAATCTAAATGGGTGTCAAATACAACTACGCCCATGCGTTCTCGCTTACCTTTTTGTCTACCTTTGATAAGTGGCGCCGGGATAGTGTGATCACCCCCGAGTGCGACGGTTATTCCACCTGACCGCGCAACCTGTTCGGCTACATCCTCCGCACTTTCAAGGGTATGGTTACCCACATCTACTATTTCGAGTCTTTCTGATATGTTGGCAAATTCAAGTTCGGCAGCAATACCCCCGTTGTGTTCCAGTGAGTAAATTACGCTGGCTTGCCGGATTGCATCAGGTGCTTCGTCAGCACCAAAGCGGGCATAAAAAGTTTCGGGCGGGACGTGACCCTGGCGGATAGAGCGTGTGACGATCGGCAACAAGCATGCCTTCATAGGGTACTCCCAACAAGATTACATCCTTTGTATAGTCCTGTGAATTTGGTGCTTCGAAGAGAGTAGGAATCTCACCATGAAGCATAGGCACTACGCCTCGTTTGGACATGATTTAATCTCCTGGTTCAATATTACCGTCCCACGGTTCGACCTTCCGTGTTATTTCCAGCCCCCGCTTGCGGAGTTCCGTAACAAAGGGTTCAAAGGGAACTTCCGAGGGCTCAACGATGCCCCTTTTTGAGAGACGACCATCCATGATCATTTGGGCACCGATAGACATGGGGTACGCCACAGTACGCTGCATGACCCGGCCAGCGACAGATGAAACGTCCCAGTGTCGTCGCACTTTCAGCAATGGATGGGAAAAGCCTTGCGAGAGTCTCTCCATCGCCATTGACGAAACACTCAAGGGGACCTCCCATCTCCTTCAAGGCCAGAATGTGATAGTTGCCGTGAATAAACATGCCATCGGCCGGGATTTCCTGAATCTTCCTGTTCTTAATAATCCGCCCGGGGATACTGTAGGAGCAGATGGTGTCCACGATTGACCAGGTGAATTTATAGCCAATTGGATTTGCATGTGATAGCTGGTGTTCCGGGAAACCCGCTCCGTAAGTGTAAAGCACCTTCACTTCATCAAGCTGACGTACCGTTTCCCCGGCGACGACTAAATCGAGTCCGGGATCCATGCCAAATTCCTTCAGGATTGTTAGCCCTTTCTCTTTGGCCTTCCGGTCTATCTCGGCCATTTGCTCTTGCTGCCGCTTCGCGCCCTCAGGATCCTGAATGCTCCAGTCAATGATGAAGACGGAACTCACCATGTGGGTTCCAGCTTCCACCGCAGCCTGGGCAACCTGCATGGTGTAGCGAACAGGCAGCAACTCAACCACTACATCAGCACCCTTTATCAAGGAAACAAGCGCGCTTTGGTCGTCTACATCCAGATTGACGGGTTTGACCCTTTGGTCTTCTATTTCAGCGATTTCCGAAATAAAATTTGGACTCGCATCAGCCACCACTAGTTCGTCGAACTGCGCGGTCTTGAGCAAATCGTTCAAGACTGTTTTACCCATCTTGCCATAACCAAGTTGCACTATTTTCCTACTCATCATGACCTCCTTATCGTCCTCGTAGCATTATTACGATTTATCTTTTCTTTCAAAAGAGATTTCTTCAGGGTATTGTCAATA
>PVMK01137344.1_pt1 | contig 29387 bp, 28 predicted proteins | sample 1853481 | NCBI WGS metagenome assembly PVMK01 (sample SAMN08533507, study PRJNA380276) | Marine sediment metagenome, whole genome shotgun sequencing project.
CCCTAAAGCATCCGAACCATAAAGTATTGAAGCAGGTCCTTTATTACCTCTACACTCTCAATTCCGACTTCTCCAATTCCTAAACCGTGTTCATCTCCCCATTGTTGATTTTCAATTCTTATTCCTTGGGCATAAGTTACAATACGGTTTCCTGACAAACCTCTAATAACGGGTTTGCCTATTCCTGCACCTGTTGTATTTTGTTCTACTCCTGGAATATTACTGATGGCTTCTGCTAATGTTAAGGGTGCAGCTTGTTGTAATTTCTTGATTTTTTCATGCTCAATACTTACAATATTTTCTCCTTGTAATTTTCCAGTTGGCGCTAATAGAACTATTTCCTTTAATTCGATATGACTTTGTTCAAGATAAAATGTTTTTTCTTTGGTAGTGTCAAGATTTACAATTTCATCAAGAATTTTGTAGCCAACAAATGTAATTTGAATTTGAACGTTTTTTTGATTGAAATGTTCAATTTTAAAAATGCCATTTTCGTCAGTGGTAGTTCCCGTCTTTAAATCAACAAAATATACTTGTGCATAAGGTATTGGTTGATTGAATTCTTTGTCGAAGACTGTTCCTGTGAATGATTGGCTAAATGCTGTTGTGAGCCAAAAAAAGTGATAAATGAAAAGATTGTTTTTTTGATGCTCAATTAATTTTTGTTTGGTTTTTAATTGGCGATAAAGGATGAATAAAAACACTAGTATGCAAATTTATTTAGCTGTTTATTTCTATTTATAGACACCTACAAATCTACAGGATATTAATCAACTTTATGTTAAATGTAGGCAAAAATAGAACTATATAAGGATTACATAATTCAGCAAAATAACTTAACAAAGTAACGTCAAGTTGCCAACTTTTTTATTGGAATTTATGTAGGGGTGTTTCTTTATAATGATGTACCTATGGAGATTGTAAGTAAGCTTTTAGGACATAGCAGTATGAAAATTACGCAGGATAGTTATGGTAAGATAGTACAGAAGAAGATTAGTGAAGAGATGGAGAGGTTGCATTTAAAAATGAATGTTTAGTTTTTACTAACTTTGATGTGACTGAACAACTTAATAAGACACTTAAAAAGATTAATATACATGCATGAGTAATTATACAGCAAATGAATCACGTTATGATGCTATGCCTTATCGGAGATGTGGGAAAAGTGGCATTCTTCTCCCTGAAATTTCTCTTGGCTTATGGCATAATTTTGGACATGTAGATAATTATAATATAGGGAAGGAAATTCTCCATACTGCTTTTGATTATGGTATAACCCATTTTGATCTAGCCAATAATTATGGTCCACCAGCTGGATCTGCAGAAGAAAATTTTGGAAAAATTTTGAAAGAGAGTTTTTCTGGCTATAGAGATGAACTTATTATCTCTACAAAAGCAGGCTGGGATATGTGGCCAGGTCCTTATGGTAACTTTGGTTCAAAAAAATATCTCATTGCTAGTTTAGATCAAAGCTTACATCGTATAGGATTAGATTATGTAGATATTTTTTATCACCACCGACCAGATCCAAATACTCCAATTGAAGAATCTATGTATGCCCTAGATCTTACAGTAAAACAAGGTAAAGCATTATATGTTGGTATTTCATCATACAGTGCAGAAGAAACTTTACAAGCATCAAAAATTTTAAAAAATTTGGGAACACCATGTCTAATTCATCAACCTCGCTATAATATGTTTGATCGCTGGGTAGAAAACGGATTGCTTAATGTCATAGAAAAAGAAGGGATAGGCTGTATTCCGTTTTCACCATTAGCTCAAGGACTTTTATCTACTAAATATCTGAAAGGGGTGCCTGCTTCTTCTAGAGCAGGTAAAGCTACAGGATTTTTGCAGGTTGAAGAGGTTAATACTACCGTTCTAAATAAAGTTAATAAACTTAATATTATAGCAAAGAAGCGTGGGCAAAGTTTGCCTCAAATGGCTATATCTTGGCTTTTAAAAGACAAAAGAATTACAACTGTATTGATTGGAGTAAGTAGCAAAAAACAATTGTTAGATAATTTAGGGGCTCTAAATAATAAAGCATTCTCGCCAGCAGAACTCAAGTCTATTGAGAATATAATAAATTGAATAAATTTATTCTCTTTTTGATCAACTCTTAAAGGAAACAAAACATGATGATAAAGGATAATTAAAACATTGAATTAGCTGATGTATTCGGAATAGATATGTACTAAAGCCATCATATAGGAAGAAAGACCTTTGCTACAACTGTATTGTTATATAATGATGTGCCTATGGAGATAGTTAGTAAATTGTTAGGACATAGCAGTATGAAAATAACACAAGATAGTTATGGTAAGATTGTAGAAAAGAAAATTAGTTTAGAGATGGAAAGATTGAAAGGGAGGTGAGCTTTAGCTGAATGTGCTTTAACGTTTTGGCTATGATATGTTGTGGTTAAACTAGCTCTTATAGTCCGCTAGCTATATCTTTTTTACTATCTCTTACTTTGGGTAAAACACTTACCCACAATATATTATAGCCGTTGTTGTACGTAGTTATTTTTCTTGATATTGATTTTTTAATTTTTCAAATTCCTTTAGATATTTTTAATTCTTTCACCATATTTAGTCGATAATAAAAATGGTTTCCTTTTTCCAATTACCATTGTGTCATAGACCATTTTTCCATCCTCTCTTTTAATTTCCACTTTATGAAAAGGTTGAAACATCGAACATTCTGTATTTGTGAGTTAACAGCGAAATTTATTAGCCCATTACTTTTTCTAACATTGAAAATGATTATGAAAATGACGAAAAAAAGTAACATTAGCTACACTACAATATGGTAATGTTTTTTGTGCTTGTTTTACTATTCATATTTGGTTTTTAGTTGAAAACTATTATTATTATTCTCTTTTAATAGAACCCATTACATACTTTTCCCAACCGGGAGTTGCTGTTTTTTCTTCATCAACAATTTTTTTAGCATCTTCTAATAGTTGTCTTGCGTCAAAAATAATCCCATCTTTTATGGTATACTTAATTCCACCTACTCTTATGGCTTTGTTGTCTTCATTAATTTTAATATCTCCAGTTCCATAAAGATATTTGAGGTTAGTCAATGGGTTTTCTTCCATAAGTATCATATCTGCATATTTCCCTACCTCAATAGAGCCTATTTCTTTGTCCATTCCGAGAGCTTCGGCAGCATTAAGCGTTGCAGCTCTAATTACTTCCATGGGGTGAAATCCAGATTCTCTAATGAGTTCGAGTTCTTGGATATAACCAAAACCATATAAATTGTACATATAACCAGAGTCTGCTCCTGCAGTAACTCGTCCTCCTCTATTTTTATATTCATTAATAAAGGTCATCCAAAGCTTATAATTTTCTTTCCAGACCATTTCCATTTCAGTACCCCAATTGTAATATGCAGCTCCATGCGATTCTCTTCCTGGAAGAAAAAACTTTAGAAGCGTAGGCGTTGTATAATACTTATGCCATTCTAATCGACTTCCTCTTCCAACATCCCTAAAAATACTATAAGGAACAAAAGTAGCGTCAATAGTAAAATCGAGTGCTATTAGTTCATTCATTACAGCATTCCACTTCTCAGAATACGGTTTAGCTGCTTGCTTCCATAACCTTCCTGCTTCACCAAATCGATCCTGTTCGTTCATGTAATTGTAATTTAATGGATAATTTTGAACGGTTTTATCATCAAAAAGCGCTTCAGGTAAACCATACCAATGTTCCATACTCGTTAAACCTGCTCTAGCTGAATTTAAAACATTCCAACGGGCAACATAGGTTTGGGAGTGATGGCACATAGAACGAAGCCCTAATTTTTTATTTTCATCTAACGCAGCTTTCATTATTTCGGGAGGAGATCCAAAAAATTTAATACCATCGGCTCCGAGTTTAGCATTCAATCTTACCCATGCTCTCGCTATTTCGGGAGTTGTTATTGGTCCGTCGTTATTTGATTTGAACCCCTTTGATCGTTGTCCAAATGCGGTATAGGCAAAAATTCGAGGAGCAGTAATTTTATTTTTTTCACTGTCTTCTTTTTGTTTGAGAACCCAGTCTAAACCATTTCCGGTACCTGGTTCTCTAATGGTAGTAATACCATGTGCCATCCATAATTTATAAACATAATCTGCTCTGCCTTTAGTTGTTTCTCCTATGTGACCGTGCATATCAATAAATCCGGGAAGCAAGAACATACCATGTGCATCAATTTCTTTTGCACCTAACTTTGCTTTTGGCCTTTTTTCATCTTTAATTTTAATACCTGGGTAGCCAACATTTGCTATGCGAACGATTCTATTATTTTCAACGACTACATCAACAGGTCCTGTCGGGGGTGAACCATTGCCATTAATAAGGGTTGCTCCTCGTATTATTAACTGGTTGAAAGGACCTTCGCCCCTAAAGCGTTCAGGCGGTTCTTTTATTTGCGAAGTAGAAATTGTTAAGTAAAATAGAGCAATTAGTGAGAGAAGTAATTGTTGTTTCATGGCTGTGTTTTTGTGCTAATATATAAGTTAAAATCTATTCATAAAGCTATAAATAAAACAGTTTTTTTAATTCCAAAAGTTCCATTTCGATTTAGTCAATGCTCCTAAAATCAGTTTTCGTGCTTCTTTTAATTCAGTTGCGGACTTTTCGTCAAAGTCAACAACTCGTGATTTAAAAATAACCATTTCGGTTTCGGTAACCATAAATAATTCTCGGAAGTTTCGCTTTATTTTTTTAAAGTTGTTGTCATGTGTTCTTTTTCGAGGGTTAAATCCGTAAAGCTATTCCATTCCGATTTCACAATTCGCATTCCATTTTTTAAATCCGCTTTTGGTTTTTTGTAAAACAATTATAAAATATTGTTTCTCGATATTCTGTTCGTAACTCTTAATTCTCCGTAATAGCCTTTATTATCCTTCATCAATCCTACGAGTCCATATCCTTTTTCACTATAGGTTACATTTTTGTAAATGTCGCTTAAATTAAATGACACCTGTGACCAAGCTATAAATGACATTGCTAAAAGTAGGGGTAATATAATTAGACGTTTCATATTTGTCACTATATTTCTTTACGCAAAATAAATAAATATTTAGTAAGGAATCTTAACACTACATTTATTTTTTTAATCTTAAGCTATCCATAAATTGATTATGTGCAAATTAATTGTAACATTATGGAAATATAAAATCACTTTTCTAGGCACCATGTGATTTTAATTTTTAGCCATTACTTATTGTATATTTACAATGCAGTGGCATTAGTGTATATTCATATAAGATTATGGTATTTAAGAATCAAAATCTAAAGTCAAAGAGAATATATAGTATTGCTCATTAAATTTTAAAATCATAACGGCTAAAATGAATTTACTTTCCTTTTTTGCATTTAAACATCCTAGTATAATTTTTATAATTATTCTTTCTAATGCGCTTAATAATTTATTGATATCACAGAATCAACCAATCTCTCCATTAATGTATTCGTATCAAGAACATACAGCTTTAAAATCGACGACACCTTATGGTCTTGAATGGATACAACTAGGGCCAACTTTAAATGGGGCTAGAGTAGAAGCAATTCAAGCAGACCCCAATAAACCCGGAACAATCTATGCCGCTTTTGGTTCAGGAGGTTTATGGAAGACTATTAATAATGGATTAAAATGGAAACCTATATTCGAAAACATGCCTTCGATAGGGATTGGAGACATAGCCATAACGCCATCAAATCCGGAGATCATTTATGTAGCAACAGGAGAAAGCCTTAAAAAAGCTAGAAACTTCACTATGCCTGGAACAGGAATCTACCGCACTAATGACGGTGGGAATAGCTGGGTACATCTTGGACTTAATGATACCTGGCACATTGGAGAAATTATTGTCCATCCTGAAAATCCGGATATAGTCTTGGTTGCAGCTCAAGGACATTTTTGGACTTCTAATAAAAATAGAGGATTATTTCGAACAGAGGATGGTGGTAAATCTTGGAGCCATGTCTTATTTATTGATGAAAATACAGGGGCAAATGACATTGTTTTTTCTCCTGCAAATGCTAAAATTGTATATGCTACTACTTGGGAAAACTACCCAAACGTGAATGGCACTAAAAGCGGTGTATACAAAAGTGAAGATGCCGGCCAAACATGGGTTAAAATTGTAAATGGGATTACAATAACTGAAAATACAGGGCGTATAGGAATTGCTGCTTCATATCAAGATATTGATAAAGCATATATATTTGTTGATCAGCGTAATCAAAGCAGAGGCAAAGGGTCTGGTGAAGTGTATAAAACGATTGATGGTGGTAAAAGTTGGAAAAAAACACATGAAGAGAATATTAAGTCCCTATCAGTAATAGGATGGTATTTTATGGATATGTATGTTAACCCTCTAAATGATGAAGAAATTTATGGTTTGGGTGTAAGACTTGTTCATAGTTTTGATGGTGGTAAAACGTTCAATTATATAGGTGGACAAATAACCCATTTAACTCCTAACCCGGCCCAAACCCTTCATCTGGACCATTGCGAGATGTGGATAAATCCAATCAATCCAAATGAATTGCTTTTAGGAAATGATGGTGGTGTTTATCACAGTTATGACAAAGGCGAGTCCTGGCTGCATCTAAATAACATTCCTACTGGAGAATTCTACGATATAGAAATCGATAATAAAAAACCTTACAATATTTATGGAGGTACTCAGGATGATGCTACTGTTTTTGGAACGGCTCGAGAATGGAATCCAGAGTTGGACAATCCTTGGCAATATTTATGGATCGATGCCTGGAGCGGTGGTGATGGCTGTATTACGCTTGTTGATCCAAATAATGAGAATACTGTTTATTTTAGTATGCAAAACGGTCAAGCAAGACGAATGGAACTAAGTGCTGGTACATCAGTATCGATAAGACCAAATTTTTCGGAAAATGATAGTATTAATTTACAATACAATTTTATTACTCCTTATATGCTATCTCCCCACAATTCCAATCGAGTTTTTATGGCTGGAAATTATGTAATGCGTAGTGATAATCGAGGAGATAATTGGACAGTCATAAGTCCAAATCTAATTAAAGAAAGGGATCATTCAAAAAAAGAAACAGCTGCAGGTGCTATGGCAGAGTCTTACTTTGAAGAAGGAACTATTTATGTAGGCACAGATAGAGGGACCATATGGCGAACTAAAAATGGAGGCACAAATTGGAAAAATGTTTCTGAAGGTCTATCAGACCAATATATCCGAAGTATCTACCCATCAAAACACAAAAAGGAAAGGGTTTATATTCAAATGACCGGACTTAACTATGATGAATTTGGAGCTTATTTATATGTTTCAGAAGATTATGGAGAACATTGGAAATCTATAACCAATAATTTACCGAATCACCCTGTCAATACAATTGTTGAAGACCCGGATTTTGAAAACATACTATATGCAGGTACTTATCGAGGAGTGTATGTTTCAACGAACAGAGGTGAAAATTGGTATTATTTTGGTACTGCTTTACCGGATACCAGTGTAGCTGATATAATTATTGAAAAAAAATCAAAAGATATGATTATTGCAACGCATGGCCGTGGTATTTATAAGGTGAATCTTAGTCCATTTTATTATGAGAATACAACAAAAAAGGAATCTAATTATTTGTATAAAATAGGATCTGTAATACGACCTTCTTTAAGGGATACTCACAAAGATATAGATGAAAAATCAGTTCAAAAGTATCCAATTACGTTTTGGTTAAATAAGGCTGAAAACATTAATTTGAGAATAACAAATATAGCTGATTCACTCATTTGGACAAAGTCAATCGCAGGGAGAAAGGGACTTAATCAATATCGATGGAATCTTATTATTAAAAAAGAAACCAGTAACTTACCATATTATATTCATTATAAAAAATATTTAGATAAAGGAGAGTACAATTTATTACTTGAAAGTTCTGAAGGAATATTAAAGGAGAGGCTTTCCGTAATTGATGCTGACTAAAAAGTAATTAAAAGTAAAAATCATGAAAAATAGACCAGGAATTTTTAATGACGTAATTGGACCGATTATGAGAGGACCTTCCAGTTCTCATACGGCTTCATCATAGCGAGCTGCTAAAATAAGTATGGATATATTAAATGTTCAGGACAAAAACTATGAAAAACTCTTAAAAAGAGTCAAACAATTGGAACTTGTAATAAATCAAGGCTTGGTTCGAGTCCCGTCCAGACCGCAACAAATTCCCACGAAGGTGGGAATCTCTTTCACACTAGAGAGTGTAATGAAGTTGTGTTGGTCGCTTAAATGCGACATGTAGTAAATACCTTAATTGGTATAGACTAATGAGAAGCTTTTCCTTTACTGGGAGGGCTTTTTTTGTTTTTTAGAGGATTCTTAAATAATAACTACTTTTATGAGGTAAACCAACTGTTAACTAAAATACCAAAAATAACTAACCATGATTAGACTACTTACTCTTATTTTGTTATTCGCGTTATTTTGCTCCAGTAGCTTCGGACAAAAACGTAGCGCCAAAACGGCTTCCACTTCTAAAACTATTGATGCGTCACTATTTAGTGGCTTGAAATTTCGCAACCTCACTCCAGCCAAGACTAGTGGTAGAGTGGTAGATGTTGCTATCCACCCTACTAACCAAAGCATTCGGTTTGTTGCTGTTGCCTCCGGAGGTGTATGGAAAACTACCAATGCAGGTACAACTTGGACACCTGTTTTTGATAATGAAGGATCGTATTCTATAGGTACTGTAGAAATTGATATGAATAATCCAAATGTTGTATGGGTAGGTACAGGCGAAAATAATAGCCAACGATCGGTAAGTAAAGGCGACGGGCTTTATAAAAGTACCGATGGTGGAAATACATGGACGAATATGGGTTTGAAAACATCAGAACATATTGGCAAAATAGCCATTCACCCAACCAACTCAAATATTATTTATGTGGCTTCACAAGGTAGTGTTTGGAAGGCAGGAGGCGAACGAGGGCTTTATAAAACCATTGATGGTGGTAATACATGGAAAAGGGTGCTTCATATTAGTGAGGACACTGGTATTTCTGATGTAACAGTAGATCCTCGAAACCCTGATGTGCTAATTGCATCTTCTTATCAAAGACGAAGACATTTTGGGATTTTGGTAGCCGGCGGCCCGGAAGGTGGTGCTTTTAAGTCGAGTGATGGCGGCGCTAATTGGCAGAAATTAAAAGGAGGGTTTCCACAAGGTGACCTAGGTAGAATAGGATTGGCTCGATCCCCACAAAAACCAGATGTACTGTATGCATTGGTAGCAGGTACCGAAAAAACCAAGGGATTTTATAAATCTGAAGATAATGGTTCCAGTTGGAAGAAGATGAATGATTATATGGTTATTGATGCACAATATTATATGGAAATCTTTCCCGATCCACACCAATTTGATAAACTTTATATAGTAGAAGTATTTACAAAGGTTTCGGAAGATGGTGGCAAAACCTTAAAATCTATTAATCATAGAAATATTCATGTCGATAACCATGAAATAGAGTTCGATCCAAATAATCCCAATTACCTTCTCATAGCAGGTGATGGAGGCATATATGAATCCTGGGATCAAGGAGATAATTGGCGTTTTATAGACAATTTACCGCTCACTCAGTTTTATCGTGTAGGTATCGATAACGACTTGCCATTTTATAATGTCTATGGTGGTACACAAGATAATAGCACTTTTGGTGGACCGAGTAGAACAATTAACCGATCAGGCATTAAGAATTCCGATTGGTATATTACCCAAGGTGGAGATGGCTTTCAATCGCGTATCGATCCGTCAAATCCTAATATAGTGTATTCTATGTCGCAATATGCGGGTATAGTACGTTACGACAAAATGAGCGGCGAACGGGTTGATATTCAACCACAGCCCAAAGCTGGTGTGCCGCCTTACAAATGGAACTGGGATGCTCCCCTAATTATAAGTGCACATGATAGCAATACCATATACCTAGCTGCTAATAAGTTGATGAAAAGTACGGATCAAGGAAGCTCATGGCAAGAAATAAGTGGCGATTTAACCCGCCAAATAGATAGAAACAAAATGGAGGTCATGGGTAGAGTTTGGAGTATCGATGCCATCTTTAAAAATGTATGGACATCTCCATATGGCACCATTGTGTCCTTAACAGAATCTCCAATAAAAAAAGGATTGCTTTACGTGGGTACCGATGATGGTCTCATTCAGGTATCGGAGGACGATGGCAGTACATGGCGTAAAGTTGAAGGAATTTCAGGAGTGCCTCGTCTCGCTTATCTGTCGGACCTTTATGCTTCACCCCATAATGAAAATGTTGTTTTTGCAGTATTTAACAATCATAAATATGGCGATTATAAACCTTATTTCTATAGAAGTAATGACAAAGGGAAAACATGGAAAAGCATAGCATCTAATTTACCAAATGATGAATTTGGCTGGACCATTGTTCAGGATCATATTTCAGAGAACTTACTTTTTGTAGGAACCGAGTACGGCTTATACTTTAGTGTAGATGGCGGGAGGCAATGGATAAAATTTAAGGCTGGGCTTCCTACTATTGCCATTAGAGATTTAGAAATACAAAGTAGGGAGAATGATTTGATTGCGGCCTCATTTGGTCGAGGATTTTATATTCTTGATGACTTTAGCCCGCTAAGAGAAATTTCCACTGCTAATCTCGCTAAAGCGAGTTTGTTGTTCCCAGTAAAGGATGCCCTGAGTTATACAATCGCTAACACGGGAGGAGGGTCGTTAGGAGCTAACTTTTTCACATCTCCTAACCCTACTTACGGTGCTGTATTCACCTATTATTTAAAAGAAGGCACTATGACCTTACAAGGAGAACGACAAAAAGCTGAAGCTAAGAATGTGGCGAATAAACAACCCGTGACTTACCCGGATTGGGATGTATTTACCAAAGAAAAGAGAGAGGATATACCGGAAATTCTATTTACAATTAAAAATGAACAGGGTGAAATGGTTGCTCGAGTTGGAGCATCTGCAAGACGAGGTGTTTCTCGTGCCGCTTGGAATTTACGTTATGCTACTACAAATGGAAATAATAGTGCCTTAGTAGCTCCGGGCAGATATAATGTAAGCATGGCTAAATTGGTGAATGGTGATTGGCAAGATCTTGGTCAAACACAGAGTTTTAATGTCAAACGATTAGAAAACACCACCTTTCCTAACACCGATTTAATGGTGCAAGAAAAATTCCGGACAGAGGTAATGGCACTTAATCAGGCCATCAATAATGGAAATGAGGTATTAGAGCGTTATATAGATGAGATGGAAACACTCAAAAAACAAATCAGGAATAAAGTAAGTGAGTCTAAGTTAATTGAGAAGGTTGAAGCGATTAGGCAGAATTTATTGGATTTGAAAATACAACTTAACGGCAATAGACTAATTACCAGAAATATGGAACTTATCGCCCCTTCAATTGCTTCGAGAGTTTCGCGAATCCGATATAGTTTCAGGAGTTCGACCTCACCCAGTACGATTACTCAAAAACAGAGTTTTGCCATAGCTTCTGCAGAGTTTGGCCTATGGGTTAGCAAATTTAATGATTTAAATACCAATATTAACACACTTGAAAACTCACTGAGTAGTTCGGGAATAATTATTCAGTCTGGTAAGCAAAATATAAATTGGAAGAACTAGGGTGGATACAGGATTTTGATTTGATATAGTATTGTACTGTCCTTATTTCGAGTCCCGTCCAGACCGCAAAGGTCCTGAAACAAGTTCAGGATGACAAAGTTGTGTTGTTTTATCTCAATAAACGTTGAGGTAAAAAGGTTGAGATGCTGAAATAAATTCAGCACGTACCGATGAGAAGCTTTTCCTTTATTGGGAGGGCTTTTTTTGTTTTAGATTGGTATTAAATTATAATTTAAATGACCTAGTTGGCTATAATTCATTACTTTAGTTAGGCGTCTAAAGATTTATATTTTAATACTTTTTAAATGAAAACAAAACATTTTTTAATTATTTCCGTTGTCGCTTTTTTTTCAGTAAAGATTGTGGCACAAACCGAATTGGAAATTAGGTTTCAGCCGGATAGCTCACTTTATGTTTACGAAACAAGAGGTATGGGAACCGCAGTTGATTTATACACAGCAGTGATTCAAAATTTTGCAATTATAAATCATCTTGAAGATAACGTAATTATAGATGAGGTAATTATTCAAGCATTTAAAGATGATATTCTTATCCAAATAGTTTTTGTGGATAATGAGATATTAAAACAATCTGCCAAAAAATTTAAAGCTTATGAAAGTCAAGGTGTTCTGGAATTTTATGATTTTCAATTTCAAACAAGTAGATATTTAAAAGATGTTTCCTTATCGGAAACTTTAAACTTAAGTCAGGATCATGCTGTGATAGTATCTCATAGTACCTTACTATTTCAATCGTTGCCAGATAAGGTTTTGGTTAAAGTAAAAGGGCACATTTCAAATAGTAAAGAAGTTCAAGGGGAAGAAAGTCTTAAAGTAATTAATCATGTTTCTAATAATGAATATCACTTTCCTCTAAAAGGAAGATGGTTTGCATTAGGAGCTCCTTCTTTAATAAGTCATCACAGATGGGGAAGTATTCAGGAGTTTGCTTTCGATTTGGTTAAAATAAGTACCAATGGGTCTACATTTACAGGGGATGGGAGTAAACTTTCACAGTATTATTCTTATGGTGAATCGATTTATGCTATTGGAGATGGAAAAGTTGTTGCATCTTATAATGGCTCAACTGAATCCGATAAAAATTTAAGACAACCTGATGAAACAGTGGAAGATTATATGAATCGTACTACGATGGAGCAACAAAAACTATTGGCAAAAGGTTTTTCAAATGTTCTTGGGAATCACATTATTATTGAACATGAAAATGGAGAATACTCTCATTATCTGCATTTAAAAACTAACAGCTTAAAGGTTAATGTTAATGATTTGGTATCTCGTGGACAACCTATTGCAGAATTGGGCCACAGTGGAAATAGTACAGAGCCCCATTTACATTTTCACGTAACAGATTCGCCAGATATGTCGTATTCCAGGAGTCTTCCAGTTACTTTTAAAAATATTGAATTTTATCCCGATGATGATGGAACACTCCGTCATATACATTATGGTCAAATAATAATTACTAAAGATTAGAATGCGAAAGCCATTTTAGAAATAGTTTGGTATTCCAATGGAAAACTTTCCTTTTTTCTTTACAGAAGATTGGGATGCTTTTTTGTTTTGGGGCTATACCATATATATTATGAACCTATTTATCTTAAAAAGGTGCCCGTATAGGTGTCCGTAATATTCCAAAGGTGCCCACCTTTTTATTAATCCATTTAAAAATCAAAATCATGAACAGTAATAAAATGAATGTGCTATTTATATTAGCACGATACAGAACTAATAACATAAACAAATCCACAATAAAGTGTAGAATCACTTTTATGAAGAAACGAAAAGAATTCTCTACTGGATTATTTATTGCTCCTCCAAATTGGAACAGCAAACAACAATATGTAATTCCACCTGAACCAGATACAGTATATATAAACTCACAATTGAGCCTGATAAGAACAAAACTTAATCAGGCTTTTTTATTTCTACAAGTTAAAGGTTCAGACTTTAATGTACAGGATATATACATACAGTACAAAGGAGAAACCAATAAAAAGGACTTTGGAGTAATGGAAGTTTATAATTTACATAGTGCCAGAATTAAGAAATTAATAGGCATAGATATTAAGTTTGTGACCTACCAAAAGTATTTAGAATCTGGCAGACATTTAAAAGCCTTTATTAAGCACAAATTCAAGCAAAAAGACATCCATTTTAAGACTCTTAGAAGCAGTTTTATAGGTCACTATGAGACTATCTCAAGACAGAGAAGAAACTGCAGCAAAGCACCGTAAATAAGGCTATACAGCGGTTTAGAAGGGTGATAAAATACGCTATTTCAGAGGATTATCTAGCTAAAGATCCTTTTATGATGTATAAGACAAAAAGAGTGAGAAAAGAGGTGATATTTCTATCTCCAGAGCAGTTAAAAAAGCTGGAAGAAACGGACTTTAAAATTAAGAGGATACAATACATAAAAGACCTGTTTATATTCTGCTGTTATACAGGATTAGGATTTAAAGAGATGTCAGAACTTAAAAAAAAGGGTGTAAAAAAGGAGTTTGATGGTGAGTTGTGGTTAAATATTCACAGAAATAAGACGGGTAAAATGTATAAAGTTCCATTGCTTCCAAAAGCTAAAGAAATTATGGAGAAGTATGAGAATGAAGGTGATTTTGTTTTTGAAGGAGTTAGTAATACGAAATTTAATCTTTACTTAAAAGAGATAGCAGATGTAGTTGGTATAGAGTTTAACTTAACACATCATATTGCAAGGAAAACCTTTGCAAGCACTGTATTACTTTATAACGACGTGCCAATGGAGATAGTTAGTAAGCTTTTAGGGCATAGTAGTATGAAAATTACGCAGGATAGTTATGGTAGGATTGTGCAGAAGAAGATTAGTTTGGAGATGAGTAGGTTGAAGGGAAGTGGTTAGCTTCCCTTTTAAGTTTCATAAGCAATGAACTATACACGTTGTTGTGGCACGTTTTTAACTTTCTTCTTTTGCCAAAGGTGAATGATGTTCATGAACCATTTTCCATCCATTGTCAGTCTTTACGAATAATAATGTTATTTGGTCATTAACTACAACTAGATCTTCTCCAAATTTTAAATGAAAATCAGAATGAAAGGTTAAATTAGCTACATCGCCATAAACAGCAATTTGTAAATCTTTCGCATCGAACTTTACTACTTCGGTTACTGAACCAAAAACACTTCGTTCATGAGCTTCGTTTGCTTCGCCACCATTTCTTGGTTCTCCATTTTTAAATTCGGTAAACTTTGGACTATAGGCGTGAAAGGAAATTAATTTATCTATATCACCATCTTTAATACTTTGGGCAATTGCACCAAAGGTTTCCATTACCTCTTGTTTAGCTTCTGGAAACTCATCATTTACTAAATCAATTTTAACTTCTTCTACTTCTACTTTTTGTTCTTGTTGTTTGCATCCTGTGGTTATAATTCCAAAAATAATAATCGATGCTAATGCCAATTTTGTCTTCATAATTTATATTTAGTTGGTTATTTGATTTTCGATAAAAACAATCAAATGTATCATAGTTTTTTCTATTTAAATATGATAATTATCATAATACTACAAACCCAAGCAACAACTAAAACAAGCTTATAATAACTTTGTAATCAAATGAAATATACAATGATGTACTAGTGGAGATTGTGAGTAAGTTAGGACATAACAGTATGAAAATTACGCAGGATAACTACGGTAAAATAATTGAGAAGAAGATTAGTTTAGAGATAGAGAGGTTAAATCAAACAAAATTTTAAATAAAAATAAAATTAAAATTTGACTTTTCCTTCATCCAATATAATGGCGGATTATCTAAGTTTTAACGAGTTAAGATATATTATTATTATATTTATAATCCAAAACTATTTAAAACTTTAATTTAAACCAGTTATGAAAAAAATAGATTTATTAAAAAGAAGTGTCTTTTTACTGATTGCTATCTCATTGGTTTTAATTGGGTGTCAAGATGATGAAGATATTATTGAAGTTCAAGAAAATGATGCTCAAGTTGATTTTGAAACTGCCCTTATTAATTTTGAATCTACTCCTATAGAAGGTCAATATATTGTTACTTTAAACGGTCAGTCTTCTGCTAAACAGGCTAATCTAAAATACAACCTGTCTAAAGAAGATTTAAATAACGAGATACTTTCTAAATTTTCCAATATACAACTGTCTAAAGAAAGTATTGTACATACTTATGGATATGCTCTAAATGGATTTACAGCAAAGCTTAATGATAATCAACTTCAAGTATTGAAAAAAGACAGTAGAATTAAATTAATTGAACAAGATCATTTTATAACACTTGCAAGACCTTCATGGGCAGGAGGTGGAGAAGATGAAGTTGCTGCTCAAGAAGTTCCTTGGGGGATTAACAGGGTAAATGGAGGACAAAATGGAGCTGGTAAAACAGCTTGGGTAATTGATACAGGAATTGATTTAACACATCCTGATTTAAATGTTGATGTGAATAGAAGTGCTTCATTTTTAGGTGGTAAAGATGCTGATGATCCAAATGATGCTAATGGTCATGGTACTCATGTAGCAGGAACAATTGCTGCTATCGATAATTCTGAAGGAGTTATTGGAGTAGCAGCTGGAGCTACTGTTGTTTCTGTACGGGTATTGAATAGAAGAGGTAGTGGAACTTATTCAGGAGTAATTGCAGGGGTAGATTATGTAGCTGCTAATGGATCTACTGGTGATGTAGCAAATATGAGTCTTGGTGGAGGAGCATCTCAAGCTATGGATGATGCAGTTATTAATGCTTCAAATAGTAGTGGTGTAATATTTTGTCTTGCAGCTGGAAATTCAAGTAATAATGCTAATAATTATTCTCCTGCTAGGGCAAATGGTCCAAATATAGTTACTGTTTCAGCTTCTGATAGTAACGATGTATTCGCTTATTTTTCTAACTATGGAAATCCTCCAATTGATTGGTGTGCTCCTGGTGTAAGTATAAAATCTACATGGAAAAAAGGCGGATATAATACTATTTCTGGAACTTCTATGGCAACCCCACATGCTGCTGGAGTTTTACTTTTAGGACCTGGCATAGCAGATGGGACAGTTAGTGGAGATTTAGACAATAATCCTGATGAGATCATAACACATTAAGGTAACACAGGAATTTTTATAGTTTAACCGTTAAACGTATCGGATTAACTAATAAGACAATTATAAAACTTGAATATTATTTGAAAATGTATATTTTAGTTTTGCTATTAATTAAATTTTAGAGATATTGATGAAAGAGACTGTTTGTAAAGGCAGTCTCTTTTTTATTGGAATTTAAGGCAGGATAGTTATGGGAAGATAGTGGAGAAGAAGATTAGTGAAGAGATGGAGCGGTTGAAGGGGAGATGATATTAATGTTATTTATTTATTGTTGCTATAATAATTCATGTTAAATTTATAAAGAAATATTAGTTCTTATTAATAATGAGAGAATAATCAATTACTAAAATTAAATTATTTGGGAGACCAATAATATTCTAATCTCCGTTAAGAAGGAATTTTATGTTGTTGTTAAACAATGTTACTTCATAATTTGCACAAGAGATACGGAAAACTTAAATTATTAATTTTAGAACTTGCATTCCAATCGTTGAAGCATACAAAAAGAGTATAATGAGCAGTTTATGTGTTTAATAAAATAGTTTAAGATATGACAGAATTATCAATTAATGTAAATGGACAAAGTCAAGTTGTAAATGTTGATCCAACGACTCCAGTGTTATGGGTTTTGAGAGAACATTTAGGGCTTACCGGGACCAAGTATGGATGTGGCAAAGCGATTTGCGGGAGCTGCACCATTCATTTAAATGGAACTCCAATTAGAGCGTGTATTACACCAGTAACTGCATGCACTAGCGGTGAAATTACCACAATAGAAGGTCTATCAGAAAACAACAATCATCCAGTACAGAAGGCGTGGGTTGAAGCTCAAGCCCCTCAATGTGGATACTGTCAATCCGGGCAAATAATGCAAGCGGTATCATTATTAAAGAATAATGCCAACCCTACTCGAGAAGAGATTAAATCTTATTTGAGCGGGAATCTTTGCAGATGTGCAGCCTATATGAGAATTATTAATGCAGTTGATATCGCATCTAAAGAATCGTAAAATGGAAGAACAAATAAAATCAAAAGAAATATCAAGAAGGAAGTTTGTTGGAATAATTGGTGGAGGTGTTGTTTTTTTAGTTTCTGCATGGAAACTTGCTCCTAATCTTTTAATTGATAATGAAGGAAAGCAGATAAATTCTAATTCAGATTTTGAAGGTCAAAAAGTAACTGTTTGGGTTCAAATTCATGAAGACGATTGGATAACAATCTATAATCCTTCATCTGAAATGGGGCAAGGCAGTATGACTGCTTTAGCTGTTATTATTGCAGAAGAACTTGATGCAGACTGGTCTAAAGTAACTATAGAGCATTCTTCTGCAGATCCAAGTATTTATGGCGCCGGTTGGGGTGGTCGAGGTCGAAGTATGATCACTGTTGGTAGTAGAACTGTAAGTAGTTATTATAATACATTAAGACAAGCAGGCGCACAGGCCCGATTTGTATTATTAACTAATGCTGCTAAAAGTTTGGGAGTTTCCATAGATGAGCTGACAACCGAGCCAAATAAAGTAATTCATAAGGCTTCTAATAGACAGATGTCATATGGTGAGATTGCAAAAATTGTTAAGCCAATGGAGGATGTCCCAGATGTAGCTGAATCTAAACTTAAAAAGCCAGAAGATTTTAGATTAATTGGAAAGATTGGATCTAGATTTGACATTCCTTCAAAATGCAATGGAAGTGCTCAATATGCCATCGATATAAAAGTGCCTAATATGGTATATGGTGTAATCTCAAGATCACCAGTATATGGAGCTAAACCAACTTTGTTGAATAAGTCCGAAATAATAAATTCTCCTGGAGTAGTTAATATTGTAGAATTAGATCATGGCATTGGATTGATTACGGATACTTTAGAATTGGCTCTTAAAACCAAACCTAAATTACGTATTGATTGGAGCACCGGAAATAAGGCTGAAAATTTTAACAGCTTTGATGCATACAAGACGTATCCTGAAATTGCAGAACAACGTCTTTCAAGTGGCAATGTTCTTTCTCAAAAAGGTAACATTACCAATGGGTTAAAATCAGGAGTAAAGACTTACTCAAGTGATTATAAAAATGACTTTGTATACCATGCACAACAAGAGCCATTAAATGCGTTAGTTTCTGTTGCTGAAGATGGTCAAAGTGCTGAAGCGTGGGTCGGTACACAGGCTCCTGGAAATAATAGAAATGCTATAGCTCAAGAATTGGGCATTGATCCTTCAAAAGTTGAATTTCATAGGACTTATTTGGGTGGTGGTTTTGGAAGGAGGTCTGCTTCTGATTACGTTGTGGAAGCAACAAAACTAGCCAATGTACAAAAACAACCAGTTAAGTTAGTTTGGACTCGTGAAGATGATTTGCAATATGGGATGTTTAGGCCACAATCTCTACAACGAATGGAAGCAAGTGTTGATAACTCAAATAATATAATAGGGTGGAAGCATATTATTGTTGGAACCGGAAATAATTTATTGGGGAGCGGCGCAGAACCTCAATTTTATTCAATTCCCAATCTACATGTTGAAGTTCGTAATATCAACCATGGTGTTAGGACGAAACACTGGAGAGGTGTAGGACATGGTGCTAATAAATTTGCAATAGAATCCTTTGTTGACGAAATTGCGTCAGATTTGAGTATTGATCCACTAGAATTTAGATTAAAATTAATGAAGGACTCTCCAAGAGCACAAAATGTTTTGAGAACCGTTGCAGAAAGGGCAAATTGGCAATCTGCTAGTGCTAATGGTAGAGCAAAAGGAATAGCTTTTGCCGAAAGAAGTAGGTCATTAGCAGCATGTGTTTGCGAGTTGTCTGTAGATCAGGATAGTGGTAGAATAATTGTACATAGAATTTGGGCAGCTTTGGATGCAGGTGTTGTAGTACAGCCAGATAATGCGATAGCTCAAATGGAAGGAGCTATATTGATGGGAATGAGTAGTATTTTAAAGGAAAGCATAACTTTTAGAAATGGGCAAGTAGAACAATCTAATTTTGATGATTACAATATTTTGAGAATGGATGAAGTACCTGATCGTTTGGAAGTGCATATTATTCCTTCTAATGAAAGACCAACTGGAATTGGAGAGTCGGGAGTACCAATAATTGGAGGAGCAATAGCCAATGCATTTGCTACACTTACTGGAAAACGATTAAAACATATTCCTTTTACTCCTACAAAAGTTAAGTTGGTTTTAGAATCCTGATCTTTAGGGATTCACTAATAAAATGGAATACTATCATTTTTAATTTAATCTTTAAAAAGAAGATACTCTAAATCTTTCAACTTTGAATTAATCACATATATAAATGCCTTATATGGACATAGAAAAATACGAACTACACAGGATAGTTATGGGAAGATTGTGGAAAAGAAGATTAGTTTAGAAATGGAGAGGTTGAAAGGAAGTGATGTTTGTAAATAAAAGTCTATTTGCAAATTCCAATAAAAATGAGTCAGTATAAGAATTTATTGACAAATTATTCTTACTTTACACTGTTATAATTCTTCAAATCAGAATATTAAAATCTAATATTTTGATTTTATTGATATTATCTGCTCCAATTCGTAGTATTTAAACAGAAAGCATGGGGATATAATATGAATTCAAAATTATTTTTCTTCTCGTTGGTTTGGACAAGTTTTATTAGCATCGGACAAACTACAGCTATTCCAGATGTGAATTTTGAACAAGCATTAATTGATTTTGGCTTGGATGATATACTAAATGGTACTGTACAAAATGACAGCAAAATATAAATAATAACTTTTAATAATATAAAACCATGAAAAAACATGTATTTGGGTTGTTTATTTTAGGATTCGTCAGCCTAGCCTATTCACAAGATTTCACTGCAAAACCCGACAATTTTACAAAGACAATGCCTAATGCGGAGTATCTCAAAATTATGGAGAGACAGGTTATTCCAAATCAGGCAAGGAGTCTTGAAAAAATAGCCGCTAGTTTTGATATTAAAGAGTTGGAAATTTATGACTCAAAGGACCCATCAGAGTACGAGGTTGTCTTTGCTGAAGGCAATAATACAGTTATTGCAAGTTTTGGTCCATATGGGAGTATAATACGTTCTATGGGCAAATTTTATGATGTGCGTATTCCTACCAAGTCTAGTGTAACAATATCTAAAAAGTATCCGGGATGGGAATTTCGCAACACTTTATGTTTGGTAAAATATTCAAAAAAGAAGGGTGTGGAAATAATGTATGAAGTTCATTTAGTAAACAATAAAGTAAAGAAAATTGTTAAAACCGATGCATTAGGAAATATGTTATGAAAATATTTTTGCCTGTGCGTCTTCAGCTTAATTTAACCCATCATATCGCAAGAAAAACATTTGCTAGTACTGTACTGTTGTATAATGATGTACCAATGGAAATAGTGAGCAAACTATTAGGGCATAGTAGTATGAAAATAACGCAGGATAGTTATGGTAAAATAGTTGAGAAAAAGATAAGTGAGGAGATGGAGAGGTTGAAGGGGAGGTGATCTAATATTAGTTTGTAATAAAAAAGTGCTAACCATATGGAAAGCACTTTTAAGCTAATTTTTTAAAAACTATTTTGGATATATTTCAGAGAACAATCCATTAAATTTGTTTACTGTTTTATCTGCCATTAATTTAAATGGGACTCCACGTTTGTACTTATGTGTTCTACATTAGCTGTCATAGTTATTTTTGAAGCCATCATAATATATACTGGAGAATGTTCGCACAATTGTTTTATAGTATTCATTTCATCTTCGCTAATATCTCCCTTTACTTTCACATCATAGTCTATTGCTTTTATACAAGAGCCATAATCTTCAGGGCCGTTAATGGCAAAGAGTACACGTGGATCTACAGTAGATCGAACTCTAACCTCAAGACTGTCAACTTTTATTCCCAAACGTCCTGTATTTAGTGAAATTGAATTTACAACACAAGAAGCCGTAGCTGCTAAAGCCATCTCTACAGGTTCCATACGATCTGTAGGTCCTTCAACACCCATTAATTCTTCAACCTCACGCCATGCTCCAAAAGGAATGGTATAATGTCTTGTTTCACGGTCAAAGGTGGTATCATCTAATTGATAAGGTCCTATATGAACTGTACTACGTCCAACCTGACCCTCATAAATTGCTCGAGCCTCTAGTTTTAGGCGAGCTTTTTCAGGATTCTCTTTTAAGAATGTTCTGAAATCCTCTAACTTTTCAATGTTTACATTTTGAATAACTGTCATGATTAAAAATTTTAAAAATGAATTATATCATTTAAACTACAATACATCAGCGGTAATATATTGATAGTTCTAATGTCTTATATTAATTTGGATTATTTATTTGTTCTACTACTTCATCGGTTGTAAAAACATGGCTCGCAATCATTCTGAAATTTACCAAAGCAGCTTCATATCCATTAAGGCCTGGTAATATGGCAGCTGCTGTAGCATCTTTCACTACGGCCACTTCAAAGCCATTTTCAACCAATTCTCTTAAATGAGACTCCATACATAAATTTGCGGACATTCCAGCCAATATGATTTTGCTAAAACCATGTTTACGCAATTGTAAAGCAATATCGTTAGACTCAGGCCCATAGACTTTATGCGGGTTTGCGACAACTATATTAGTTCCATTAAAGTATTTCTTATACTGCTCTAACCAATCGGCTCCTGAATTTTCAAACCCCTCTGTCGATAATGCTGCAGATCTTTCAAACATATTTATATTATGCATTAATACTTCTAAGGCACCTTGAAACTTCCAGTTGTGATCATGCTTATAATAATAGTGAGGAGAAACAAAAACCATAATGTTCTTTTCTTCAGCAATCTTAAATAAGGTATCGATGTTATTTACTGTATTGTTGGCTGTTACGCTTTCTCCTACAACACCCCAGGTTGCGCCATCAGGGCTTAAAAAATCGTTTTGAGGATCTGTAATTACAATAGCGGTGTTGCTATCAAAAGTGAATCCTGGGTCTGGTAATTGTCCAAAAACGTTAGTGTAACCAAATACTAAAACGATTACTATAATTATAGATTTTTTCATCATTTTTAATTTTAGAAGGTTAATAATTAATTTGAAAGCCTTCAAGTTAATATTATTAAAGAGGAATCGGGTAGGCAATTATTCCCAAAGAGTTGTCAATTTTCCTAAATTAGATTTTCTCTTTGAATTTTGATGGAGAAATCCCCTCTTGTTTTTTGAAAAAGCGGCTGAATGCTTGAATATTATCATATCCAATTTCGTATGCAACTTCTTTTATTTGCATAGATGAATTTTGTAAAAGCCGTCTGGCTTCATGCATCTTTCGCTCTTGTATATAGCGCAAAGGATTTTTTGCCCCTTTTTTTGAGAAAATGTTGTAAACTGTTTTAGGAGATTTATTTAGTAGTTGTGCATATTCGGCAACAGAGTGTTTTGTTTTAAAATGCTGTTCGACCAAAAAGCTGAATTTATTAATAATATCTGATTCTATTTTTACTTTTTGATACCTAAACTGAAGTTTGTATATTCTTGTACACAGAATTAAATATCTTTTCAACATCATTTGCAGCATATCAATTTGTAAATTATCGTTTGATTGCATTTCGCTAATAAAGATATTCCAAAGCATTTCAAACTTTTCTAATTCTTCATTGGGAATAAGTATTGCAGGTAATTTAGCTATACCAAAAAATAATACTCCCTTGCAGCCAACTTCAGCATCATGTTTTAAAATACAGTAAAAAGATCTGTTGAATCTTAATAATCTAACGTTCTTTATATATTTTATCTTGACTTTGTGAAATTCTGTTAAAAATACTATCTGATTTTGTTTAAAAATTTGTTTCTCTCCGTCTATTATAAGCTCATTAGGACCAAGTATAAACCATAATATTGTAAAACTACTTTCAATGGTCTCTTTAAGTATTTCACAGTTTCGCCAATCTATTGTTTTTAGATGGAGATATTCGTTAGAATTTCCTATAAATTTCATTAGTTACGGTATAACAACCTATAAATAAGTGAGGTGAAGTGAAAAGTGGAAGACATATGGGACATAATAGCAGGACTTTAAATATAAATAATTTTAAACAATTATAAAAATGAAATGCAATTTGTCTATTCTATTAATGTAATGATGTACCCATGGAAATTGTGAGTAAATTATTAGGACATTCAAGTATGAAGATAACACAGGATAGTTATGGTAAGATAGTGGAGAAGAAGATTAGTGAGGAGATGGAGAGGTTGAAGGGGAACTGATCTGTACAACGTTTAGTATAAAGAGCGTTTTAATGCTCTTTATACAATGTTGGCAATCGTTCTATTTTATCAATTTCAAAATCTTTCAAGAGATTTTTTCGAAGGAAAATTGATTAATACAAAAACTGAAGCCACCTAAAATATTGCGATTGATTATATGGTTAATGATTTTTCCATAATAAATCTTATGCCTTTCGATTCTAAATATTGGAATAAATTGCCAAGTATGTATGCTTTTGATAACTTATTTCTTTAGAGTGGCCTTGTGAATTTGCCAGTCCCCCGAAAGGATCTCTTCTTTAGGTAAATAATACCTTGAGGCAAAATCGAATCGACCTTGCGGTACTTCCAGACAATTTGTATCTCCATCGTTGCATGATGTTTTAAATACAAACGTATAACTGCCATCATCGTTGGCTACAGCAGTAGTATTGTTAATATGATAGCGGTCATCTTTGTTCGGATGGAAGAAGCCCCCACGATCAGTATCATAGGCTGTGATGGACCAGAATCCATCAACTGGTGGAGCTTCAAATGTTATTATATAGGTGCCATTCTCACCTCTCATGTTCTGCCCGTTTATGTCTTTCATGAAGGTCTGATAAGAACTGTGGGAGATAACTGGACCGCCCCATCCATACTTTGTACCAGCAGCAAGTTGCAAATACGTAACCTTTTCCGGTACATCTCCTGTACCCGCCACCAACTTGCTAAAGCTGGATGTTTCGTAAGTTTCTTTCATCCGCTTTTCAGCCTCTTCAACAACTTTTTGTGAAAATCCACTAAGTAAATCAACACTAGGAAATGTATCAATCATTGGTCCCGAAATAGTGAGGCCGTTCATTACCTTTTTTGCATCCATTACGTCTTCATCGTCGTTCTTGTTTTTTACTTCTACACGAACCCCAACAACCATGATTGATGATGGTGACTTGATGAATTGGCCGTCTAAGCCAGAAGGCCTTTCGCCGAAATAGAAGACATATTTTCCATCAGGACGAATGATGTTTTTGAAGTTGACGTTGTGGTCGTCCATAAGCATAAATGAACTAAAACGATCTGAATTTGCGTAGGAAGATTCAATGATTACCGGCCCTTCGTTCAATTGAAGAAATGCAAATTTGTAATATGTGTCGACGTTCATGCGGACAACTTTTTCTTCACCCGCTTTAACTAAAACAGGTTCAACGCCAAATGACCAGTCGTTTAATTTGGTGGGATCGCCGCCTGTGTATACGCGGACATAATTGTTGGTTTCCTGATAAGGAAGCAGTTCGAGATATTGGGTAATGCTGTCTTCAAATACTTTTTTGCTTGATGATTCTTCATTTCCCTTTTGTGCTGGTCCGCCACATCCAGCTATTAAAATAGTTGTTATTGCTATAGCTACAGTGAATTTGTAATTTATGGTATTCATTTTTAACATTTGATGAGTTTTTAATGTTTGCCAACGGTATAGTATAAGAATAGTAGCGGATTTCAAAAGGCAAATTTTTCGTTATTCTCTAGACCTTTTCAATATTTTCTGTTTTTTAGTTTGCTATAAACCCGTTATTGTTTTTATACATTGTTGGCAAATCGTATTATTTTCACATACATTTTATTAATTAGGTGTATACCAAATTGGTGAGGTGTAAGCTCTTTCTTGAATTACAACTGGAGGTCCATCCTCATTTAATTCAGTTCCAAAAAACTTAGCATCATAAACCGTCCATCTAGGCGTTGGTATTTCCAATACCCTTACATAATAAAAAGCATCTTGTAAAACATCAAAATTTGGGTCAACCCACAGCGCAGATAGCTGGGTATCTCCAATGCTGTTACTATAAGTTGCATTTTTGATGTCGACTGTATTGCCTACTACTTTTGGATAATCATTTAAATTTCTGTCGTCCGATAAAGCCACATTGTATACTTTTTCGTGTACTTCTCCATTGGCGTCTTCCCATCCTTTTACTATTTGTACACGGTCTAAATTAGCACCTGTAACATCTTTAGTAGCTACCATCATAAAGGTTGGAGCATCACTTTTAGATCCAATTAAATTTCCTCCCATTGGGACTCCTTTTTGATAGCCAATATTTGGCATTTCCGCACTGTACAAATCCGCTTCGGTAAAATCCCAACCACCAAAAAAACGAACAGTCATTCTTGGACCTGTTGTGGCATACACCTCTTTTCTTTCCATTGCATCAAATATGACGGGCTTTTTCAATACAAATAAGTTAAAAGGTAATCGGCTAAATTACTTTAACATTTACTGCGGTTGGTCCTTTTTCACTTTCCTCTACGTCATAGCTTACTTTGTCTCCTTCCGCTATTTCATCGGTTAATGCACTCTGATGGACAAATACATCTTTACCTCCGTCATCTGGAATGATGAATCCGAATCCTTTAGAATTATTGAACCATTTAACTGTTCCGTTACTCATGATTTAATATTTAAATGAAGTGCAAATGTAGGACTTTATTTCTATTGTGCATAACTTGTAAATAAACGCAACTAAGTGCGTTTATTCCTCCTAATTAGGCATATAAATACAATTACGTTTATTTGTCTTTCAAATATAATAATTCTATTTGCAACGTTTAACATCAACAAAAACTGAACTATTATTGGTATCGTGCAATTCTGTAAAATAACTTGACAAGTTGACGTCAAGTTGTCAACTTTTTTATTGGAATTTAGGTAGGGGGTATTGTTATATAATGATGTGCCGATGGAGATAGTTAGTAAGCTATTAGGACATAGTAGTATGAAAATAACTCAAGATAGTTATGGAAAGATTGTGGAGAAGAAGATTAGTTTGGAAATGCAGAGGCTGAAGTAGGAGGGCTAAAAATGAAATTATTAACAGGTTACCCAATATATGTACCCTATTAACGAATTACCTATAAAAAAAGTAGTGCTTTTAGTATAACACTTGTTATTTAATTGAAAAGCTAATAAGATAGTCAATGATAGAATTAATTTACTAATAAATTTATTGCCATGAACTAAGGTCCCCAATTATACTTATTTTATGGTTTATAAGCCACATTAATTTGTGGCTTTTTTATTTATATAAAAATGAGTTTTAAAATAATCAATATCTCCTAAATATTTAGGCTTTATATTAACTTAAACCGTTATTCCAGATTAAAGCTAATATTCATAATGACTTTGAAACCTTTTGTTAGAATTAAGGTATAAAAGATAATATAATACCCCCTATTATAGTAGCTATCATAAGGATTAAAATACCTTTAACATAGTTGTTAGAAAGAAAATTAGCATATAGTGTTTTCATAATATAGGAGCTATTTAATGTATAGAAGTATATTCTAAATAGCTAATAATGAGAAAGATCATAAAAGAAATAGAGCTCACACTTCTAAACGGGACTTAATTAAATATATAAAATGTCATATAAAATAAGATACTTATTGGATGAAGTGTTAATTAATTAGTTTAAATGATTTATTATATTGTTTGACGTTAACAAAAAATGTACTTTAATAAAGCAAAATAACTTGACAAGTTGACGTCAAGTTGCCAACTTTTTTCCTAACATTTTTTATACAATGAATAGAGCTTTTATAATATTACAAATAAAGAGGTAAACTCCACTGTATCAGCCATTTACAACCTTTTTAAGGACGGTAAATCGATAAAGGATTACAATGTAACCGAGTACTTTGAACGTTTCTTAAAACGGCTTAAAATGCTTATAGGGATCGATATTAAGCATGCTACTTGGAAGAAGTATGAATATGTGAAAAAACACGTAAAATCTTTTATAAAATGGTAGTATAAAGTTAAGGATTATCCTCTAAATTACACAAGATAGTTATGGTAGGATAGTAGAAAGGAAGATTAGTTTAGAGATGGAGGGGTTGAAGGGTAGGTGACCTGTACAACTGTTTGGATAAACTGCGTTTTAATGCAATTTATCTTTTGTTGTGCTCAGTTCAATATCTCTATGGATACTTTAATCTTTTATAAAAATATCCAATGGGAGAATAGCTGTTACTCCGACATTAGGAACATCTACAAGTTGACCTATTCTTAGATCAACTGCCACTGAAGTGATAACATATGCCTGTAACTTAGTATATTCATAGGTTGCAGAAATGTATTCTATCATTTCTAATAAGGCGTTCCTAGCCGCTAGTGAAATATCTTCCGAAAGATTACTTAGGTTGCCTATTTTTTCTGAGGCCAAATATTCCAGATTTCCAGGCACGAAGTCCTTTTCTTTTATTGGGAAGCCGGTAGTAGCATAGAATCGTTCAGAAGGAATATCGAGTAGATGAGAAGGGCCTTCATAATGTGGTCCCCTTGAAAGATCAGGACCATTTTTTATAATCTCCGTAGTTACGGTAACTCTTGCGTCCATTTCCACTGCTGTACCTGAAACTTCTCCATCGCCTTGGATGTAATGTGTATCTCCTATTGAAAGGCCACAGCCATCTAAATAACAAGGAAGATAGATGGATGATCCCGCTTGTAAGTATCGAATATCCAAATTTCCACCGTGTTCCCGAGGTGGTGTGGTCCTTAGGCATTCATCAGCATATGCTCCACCTTCACCACATATTTCCGCGGGCACTGCATGTTTAGCATGAGGAGGTAGAACAGCCCCTCCTGCTTCATAAAGTTCCTTCTCTCTCTCCAGCATTATAGCATGTTGCTCTGCACCTGGTAAAACTGAAATGACACCTGGGAAACTTCTATTAGGTAGCCTAATTCCAGGTAGATCTTCCGAGGTTGCATATTCCTTGCCCAAATTCCATTTTACGTACAAAAATCCTTCAATTTCATCAGAAACAATTCCACTTGTAATTGTCCAAGCCCACTGACCAGGTTCAACGTTAAGTATATTAACTTTCAACACATCTCCGGCTTTCGCACCATTAATATGAACGGGTCCTGTCAAGGGATGAACCCACCCGATCAGTGGGTCATCTCCTCTTTCAATTTTAGGTGCTTTAGGATCCAAATTAATATCCGATGCATTTCTGCAATTGAAGATAATCGTATCCCCAGGATTAACTTTTGTCAACATTTGAATACTTGGATGAAGTCTATTTATACAATCAGGGTCATTCTTACATGGAACAGAAATGTCTCCAATTTCAGTTACCTTTTGGGCATGGAGATAAGGTTGAAATAAAAAAATGGATAATAGAAGAGTTAAAGTGAATCTAAGAGAAATCATAACCTTTATGTATAATTTAGTAATCATTAATCACAATAAATAGACAGTTTAATTAGTAATTGAGCATAACTTGTAAATAAACGCAACTAATTGCGTTTATTCCTCTTTATTAGGTATATAAATACAATTATGTTTATTTGCCTTTCAAA
>PVMK01145404.1_pt1 | contig 29383 bp, 34 predicted proteins | sample 1853481 | NCBI WGS metagenome assembly PVMK01 (sample SAMN08533507, study PRJNA380276) | Marine sediment metagenome, whole genome shotgun sequencing project.
TGTATTTTTCGAGGTTGGTCTTGGCCCCCTCCATATCACCCGTGCGAAGGAGCAGCATCCCATACTCGAAGTTGCACTCGGGAAAGTCCGGATCCGCATCCAGGCATTTCTCGAGCAGGGGGCGGGCGCCGTCATCGTCCATTTTGTTGAGGAATGCGGCCGCCTTATTGAAGAGGATCGTGGGATCCTCGGGGTTGAGATCCTCATATTGAGCCATGTAGGCCGCGTGCGCCTCTTTGTCGCCGAGAGCCTGGCTCGCGTTGGCCGCGATGGCAAGGCATTGAATGGACTCGTCGTCCTGTCTCGAGACAGCTCCGCGCCGCCGCCAGGGCCCCTTCCATATCTCCCGCGTCATAGCTGAGCTCGGCAAGACCTGAGAGCGCCGGCAACAGATCGGGTTTGGCCGCAACCGCCTCTTTGAACTTTCGCCGCGCGCCCTCGGTGTCTCCGGCGTCATAGGAGTGTCTTGGCCTCTTCGAGCTCCTTGTAGCCGGGTTGCTGGCGGAGCTCGATCTGGCCTTCGGCCGATGCCTCGGCAATACTCAAAAGCTGGAATTCGAACTCATTGTCCATGGTGCCCGCGCCAACCTTGAAGGGCCGTTCCTGGGGCTGATAGCCCTCGGCTTTGACGTGGAAGACATAATGTTGGGTCGCATCGAGGATGAGGGCCCTGAACCTTCCCTTTTTGTCGGTCGTGATGACCTTTTTGAATTCGATGAAGTCTTGCGCCGGGTCGCCGGTAATAGTGATGATGGCATCCGGAATGGGGTTGCCCTGGGTGTCGGTCACCGTACCCTGGACCCGCGCCTGGGCGATGGCGAATACTACGCCCGTCGCTGCCAATATGGCTGTCGCAAACACCATGTGTTTGCTTGCAAATATGCGCATTTCTCGCCTCCATCGCGCAGGGGTGCGCAGCTGCAGCATACTCCCTTTCGCAACCCGTCTCAATGCACGGCGAGGCGAATTTTCTGCGCGCCGCCCAGAGCCCGGTTCAGCGGGTCAGCATCGCCCGCGCCACATGGTGGGCGATCGTCGGGTTTTCACGCAACCGGCGCATCGAGTACGGGTACCAGTCGCGCCCATACGGCACATACACCCGCAGCCGATGCCCGCCCGAGAGGATGATGCTGCGGAGCTCGGGATCCACTCCCGAGCAACATCTGGAACTCATAACCACTGCGATCGACCTGCAACCGATCAACTGCGGCCATGCCAGCCCACACCAGGTACGGATCATGGGTCGCGATTCCGACATACGCGCCTTCAGACAATAGCTTCTCCATGTTGTAAATGAAGTTGGCGCGGATGGTCTCGAAATCCTTCCACGCGATGGCCCGGGGTTCGCGATAGATCCCCTTGCACATCCTGATGTTCGGACTCAGCCGAAGCAGGTCGGCGACATCGGCCGTGGTGCGGTGGAGATATGACTGCAGCACGATGCCCACTGCGGTCGGGTAGGCATCATGGATCCGTCGAGACAACTGCAGAGTGGCATCGGTACAAGTGTGATCCTCCATGTCGATGCGGACGAAGTTCCCGAGCTCGGCGGCGCGGGCGGCAACAGTGTTCAGGTTGTCGGCGCACAGGTCGGCGTCGATCTTGAGCCCGAGCATGGTCGGGTTTGATCGAAATGTTGGCGTCAAGACCCTCCGCCTCGATTCGGTCGAGGAGATCCAGGTATTGGGACACCGCCCTTTCGGTCTTGGACCGGTCCCGAACCTCCTCGCCGAGGACGTCAACAGTGCCCATTGCGCCCTCCGCGTTCATTTCGCGAAGGGTGCGGACCGCATCGTCGATGCTCTCCCCGGCCACATAGCGGCGCGCAACCCGGCTGACGATCGGCTTTGGAACCCATGGCATTCCGTATTTGACCAGGGCGTCGAAAAAGCTCATGAAATTCTCCTCGAATCGGGGGCATGCGCGAGGATGGCGCAGTATACGGTTTCAGCGCCGGCGCCCAGAAGCGCTTCGCTGGCACGTCTGATGGTCGATCCCGGTGGTGGTGACGTCGTCTATCAGGAGGATGGTCAGACCGCGTGCGCGGCGAGAGGCGGAGAAGCTCCGACGGGGAAGCTCGAGGCGGCGGGCGCGCGAATTCCCCGCCTGCCGGTGAAGCCCGTGACGTCGCAGCAGCGTCACCACCGGTTTATCGAGATGGCGTCCAACCGAGGATGCCAACAGGTCCGCCGCCGCCCAGGGGCGGCGAATACGACGGAGGGGATGGGAGGGCACCGCGCAGACGGCGTCGATTGACGACGCCCAACTCGCCGGTGCGGCCGCCGCCGCGAGGCGGGACCCCAGAGGTTGGGCGAGATCATCGCGCCGATGGTGCTTCAGCGAAAGGATCGCGGTTCGGAGCACGCCGTCGTGCTCACCCCCATATGACCGTCGCCCGTTGCGGTGGGGACGACCGGAAACAGTCCCAGGCAGGCGTCGGCAGGATCATCAACCGGGAGCTCCACATCGAGGACAGGCGCTCCCGACGCGGGGCACCAAGGATGCCCAACATGCGCCGCACAGCCCCCGACTTCCTCCCGGCAGTAATTGCTCGCAATGTGGACAAAGACCCGGAAACAGCGCTTCGACAGCGGCGGTCAACACACCCCCCATATGCACGGCGGATATGGTAGCAGAGGCGGGGGCGCAGGGCACAGGGCACACAGGGCACAGGGCACAGGGTGCAGGGTGCAGGGGCACAGGGCGCAGGGACTTTCTTGCTGAACCCTGAACCCTGTACCCTGTTCCCGAGTGGAGCCCGGGAACCGATGCGAGCTATACTGCCGCCATGCAGGCTCTCCATCATGAGATCGAGCTCGCGAGCGATGGACATGGACACGTTTACGACCTCACCGAGCCTTTGATCGCATGGTTGCAATCGATTACAGCCGCCGAGGGTCAGGTGACGGTCTTCGTGCCCGGATCAACAGCCGCCGTCACAACCATTGAGTTCGAGCCCGGCGCGGTTCGGGATCTGGGCGAGGCGCTCGAGAGCATCGCCCCCTCCGAGGGTTCCTATCACCACGATCTGCGATGGGGGGACGGCAATGGGTTTTCCCACCTGAGAGCGGCTCTGCTTGGACCGTCGTTGACGGTGCCGGTGGCTGCGGCGCAAATCATCCTCGGCACCTGGCAGCAAATCGTTGTCGTCGAATGCGATCTGAGACCGCGACGGCGACGGGTTGTTTTTTCCTTCGTCGGTGTGGTGGGAGCGGCCGGCTGATGCCCCACTTCGTGCTTCGAGGTGAAGTTGATTTCGATCTCGTGCTCGAACGTATGCCGAAGGATGCCGTGAAATGGGGTGCGGCGGTGCTCAAGACGGCGGACCTGTGGCGGCGGGCCGACGGCCGGGCGATCCTCGTCGAGGGTGTCGTCGTCGAGCACTCCCGGCCCCTTCATCCGGTAGCTCTGGTGTCTCTGAGCCACGGCGACACCTCCGTGCGTCTATGGTCTCTGGCGGCGGTGGAACGTACACCCGCGGTCCAGCGGTGGTTGGCGGTGGTGGCGAGGGATCTGCAGCAGCTCGGTGCGGGGGCAGTTCGCACCACCAACATCGCACCTGCCCTCTTGGAGGATCTGGCAATCAGTTCTTGAGCTCTTCCTCGACCTCCTGGAGCCGCTCCTGATGGGATTGTTGGAGATTGTCGATCCGGTCCCGCACCGCACCGACGGCGAGCCCCGGCCCGTCCCCCGTGGCGCCGTCACCGACACCCTCCAGAGTCGAGCGCGCCGCCGCCAGCAGACGGCGAGTCCTCATGAGGCGGACGTCTGACGGGGTCAGCGCATACCCGCGGAGCTCGCCGGCAGCGCGGCGGATGGCCACCGCCACGTGGAGCTCGGCGCTCGGTGTGGCCGCCGCCTCCGCCCATGACGCCGCGGTCGCGGCAAATACCTTGAGTTCGGCGACGTGTTCTGCGATCGTCTCCGGTTCGGCCTGGAGAACCTCCATGGCGGAAATGATCTCGGCCGCCGTTTGACGATCGAGGGTGCTCGCATCAACATCGCTTTCGCGCAGAGTCGAGGCGACCGTAGTGACGGCGTCGAAACTGGAGGTCGCATCGCGGGCGCCGAGATAGAGGTAGAACGCGACCGCTATCAGAATGCCGATGAAAAACACCCCGGAGATTCTCAGGATTTTGCCCCCTGATACCCATTATAGCCGTCGCACGTCACCTCAAGAGGACGGTCCATGCGGATGGGATGAGTATCAGGGGCCCGACACCAACCAAAACCGTGGCACGATCCTTGCGCCTGGATTGGGCGGAGGTGACGATGTTTACTCCGAGGACCTTGAAGTGGATCATGGGAATTGCAGGCCTCCTCCTGCCAATGACCGCAGCGGCGCAGCTGTCAGCGGATTGGATGATTCCTGCGGCGGCCCACAACCGCGGCGGTCGCGGGACCTTCTGGAAGACCGATCTCTCGCTTTACAATCCCCACGAGTATGATCTGCCCGTGATGGTGCAGGCCCTGCCCAGCAACACGGTCAACGAAGAAGTGCCGACCATCAGCTTCACCCTGTATCCGTGGGAGACGATCAACCTGTGGGATGTTCTGGGACCGGAGGTCTTCGACCTCGATGGCAGTGCGGCGTTGTTGGCATACGCCGACCCGGCACTCGCGTGTGATCCCATCGAGGACTGTCACCTGCTCGTGACCTCTCGAACCTACACTCCGGAAGATGGCGGGGGAGACGGTGAGTACGGGCTGACCGTGCCCGGAGTGGGAGTAGAACGCGGCGCCGATTGGTCGACCCTTGCATATGCGACCGGGATTCTCGCCGACGGTGAGCAATTTCGGTGCAATGTCGGTGTCGGTTCCTGGACCTCCGACTGGACAACAGTTCGGCTCGACGTGCAGGATTCGGGCGGCGCCATCGTCACCAGCGATTACTTCGATGTCCCTCCCTTTGGTCACACCCAGCACCGTCTGCCGGCGGCGGTGACCGGGGGCACCCTCGTGTTCTACATCGAGTCGGGTCCGGCGGATTCCCTCATTTTCCCCTACGCAACCGTGATCAATCAGAAAACGGGTGACGCGAGCTTCTTTTTCGCCGAGGCCTCGACCGTCGGCGCTACGGTGGCGAAAGGGTTGCGAGGGACGACCGGCAGACCGTCTCCACCGGCGGCCGGCGTGCACATTGCAGTGGACGCCCGCGCCACCCGGTGAGATATACGGGCTGATCGCTGGATCTACGGACCAGTACGATTCATAATGGGTCTTTAGGCCTGCCGGCATCGGTCGCGCGACGGCCGAGACGGGCTCTGAGGGAGGCTCATGGTTCAGTTCGACAACCAATACCGGCATATCAAGATCAAGGTCGTCTACTACGGGCCTGCAGTCGGTGGAAAGACTACCTGCCTCCAGCATATTCACCGGGTCACCGATCCCGACCGGCGGACCAAGCTGTACTCCCTCAACACAGCCTCGGACCGAACTCTGTTCTTTGATCTCTTGTCGTTGAATCTGGGGAGAATTCGCGGCTTTCGACTCACCCTGCAGCTCTACACCGTCCCCGGGCAGGTGCAATACGATGCCACCCGGCGGGCGGTACTGGCGGGCGCAGACGGCATCGTGTTCGTGGCCGACTCGCAGTTGCAACAGAAAGACGCAAACATCGAGTCACTTGAAAATCTTTGGCAGAATATGGCCGCCAACGGTCTCGACCAGCAGACCGTGCCAGTCGTCCTGCTGTACAACAAGAGGGATCTCGAAGACATCCAGACCGTGGAAGAGATGGACGCCGCCCTCAACAAAGAGAAACGTCCAGCCTTTGAAACTGTGGCGATCACCGGTGACGGCGTGCTCGACGCATTCGCCGCGATTACGGAGCGGACGTTGGCGGCGGTGGCCGACAAGCTCGGAGTCGGCACCAATCCCCAGGCTGTCGAGCGGCTTCAGCAGCAGGTGCGCACCGCGATTCAGCCATTCATGAAGCAGGGGGAGGAGCCACCGCCCGCGGATGATTTCGAGATCATCAGACCCACCCAGAATATTGACGCGAGCGAGGTCATGAGCGAGGAGATGCTGGTGGCGGAGGCCGTTCGGGCCAACGTCACGATGACCGACCTCAACACCCGTCTCGACAATCTCAGCCGTCAGCTCCAGCGCAAGGTGCGGGTGATGGGCAGAATATCGGACTTTGGAGCGGCGGTGAGCAACGAGCGCGATCCTGCAAAGGTCCTGCGCCTCCTCATCACCAATGCCATCCGTCTTCTCCAGGTGCAAGGGGCGGCGGTGCTGATCGTTCCGGGTTCGGGATTGTTGCGAGAGGCGGTAGTCCACGGTTTCAAAAAAGACCCCCTCCTGAGCTCGGCCGACGAAACGGGACGGTCCGCCGCCGCCGCGCTCCTCGATGCAAAGAAACCGGAGCTGGTGGCTTCAGGCAACGACGACGACGAGGAGAGCATGTTGTTGTCGGTGGTGGAAAAATCGGGATTCTCCTCGGCGGTAGCGATTCCCCTGGTGACTCAGGACAAGGTCGTCGGTTTGCTCACCGCATACGGCGACAACGAGCGTGCCATCCTCGACGAGGATGATTTGCAGCTTGCGACGGTGCTCGCCTCCACTGCGGCCATGGGCTATGCCAACGCCATCGCCTGGAAGCAGATGCAGGAGTTCAGCAAGGGCCTCGAGACACAGGTTGAAGAGCGGACCGCGGAGCTGCGTAGGACCCTCGCCGAGTCACGCCGCCTGACCGCCGATCTGGAGGAAAAAAACTCCCTCCTCGACAACGCCTACCGCGATCTCGAAGCCCTCGACGGGGTCAAGAACGAGCTCATCAACCGCCTTTCTCTGGATCTCCGCACACCCGTCACATCCTTGTTCACAGCGGCGAAGATCCTCCAACGCGAGAAGGATGCGCCGGGCCAAAAGACCGAGCGTCTGGTGACCGTCATTCACGATGAAGCGAAAAAACTCCTCGACATCATTCAGAGCATCTTCCAGGCTTCGGTTCTCAGCACCGGCGTGCGCGATTTGAAGCCCAGTTCGGTGCCCGCCCAGGATCTCTTCCGCAAGGCCATTGCTCCACTGCAGGATCTTGCCAAGGAACGGCAGGTCACGGTGCACGTTCTCATCCCCAGTGGGTTCGAGTCCATCTCCTGCGAGCCGGAAAGCGCCGAAGCGGCTATCCGCGCGGTGATCAAGAACGGCATCGAGTTCAACCGTCCGGGAGGAGACGTCAAGCTCGAGGTTCGTCGAGTCGTGCGCGGTGACGAGCCCTGGCTGCATCTCCGTGTGGCCGACACCGGTCCCGGGATCTCCGAAGAGGATCTTCCCCGAGTATGTGAGGCTTTTTTCCAGGGCGATGACTCGGGTGCGGGCAAACGCCACGGCATCGGCCTCGGTCTCGCGATTGCCAAAAGGGTGATGGAGAACCATGGCGGGTCGATCGCCATCACCAGCAGCCCGACCGACGGCACCGAGGTCATCATGGCGATCCCTCAGACGGAAGGATGAGCTAGCCTGCGGCGAGAATTTCAGTGTCCGACGCCTCTGCAACCTCGCGGGCGGCGTCGGCGGCACTGGCGAGGGCCGATGCCGAGGCGATCTCAAGCATGCATTCACCGTCGTCGGGGATCGTCACTGGCCAGGTCGAGGTGGACGGTAGGCATTCGCGTCCGAGGTGGAGACATGCGCCGAGCGGCGTGGGTTTTAGCGGATTCAAAATTTCACGGAACACGACCGGAAAATCGGCCAAATGGGCCAACCGCGATCCGACACGACGTGAGAGCTCCACCAGCAGCGTTTTTCTGAGACCCTGATGCGGAACCGGCAGGGTTGTCAACACCCACAGAACCAAGTCCGTTGGAACCGCTGCGAGGTGGGCGGCAAGCGTTGCGGTCGCCGGATCGACCCCCAGGTGTGGAGCGGCCGCGGCGGCAGCGCGCGACCACGTAGCGACCCCCCGGCCAATGAAGTCGTCCAACCGGCCGGCGTCCGGTCTACGCAGAAACTCACTACCCGCCATTTCTTCCCACAGATCGAGCGTTGCGGCGATCTCCTCGAGCGCGTCTAGAGTCAGCGGCCCCCCGGCATCGCTGCTGTGGACCGTGCAGGCGAGGACCATCTGGTTCCACGCGGCGTGAGGAAGTCCAGAAAAGCATACGGGTTCTCCACTGAGTACGCTTTCGACCAACCCCTCGATCTGGCCGGATGGCGAGGGAACCAGGCCGGGACTCGTGGCCAGCCACTGTGCCAGGGTGCCGACGATGTCTCGGACCAGGTCGTGGAGCTCGCTCATTCGCTCACCGTCCACCGGGTCATCTCCGTTGATTCCGGCACGAGCCATATTCCAGAACAGGCTCTCGAATGCTTCTCCTTCGACCGTCAGATCGCGAGAACCTCCCTCGTCCGTGGTGATCTCATCCTCGTCGGTGCGGCGGGCGGCCGCCAGTAAAAGGTGCCCGGGCTCGACATCGAGGCTGAGACCGAGGATATCGAGCACCGGATGATCGGGTTCAAACGTGAACTCCATGTGCTCGGCAACGAGGATTCGGCTGGTGATGGTCTCGGCAAGCTCGGTGAGGCTGACCCGGAGTCCCTCCTCGGTCACGCCCCCTTCAGCAATCAGGAGATCGGTGAAGTAGGCACGTCGCAGCATCGACGCGGCGAGAATCCTGCGGAGGTCGTCAGCTGAAATGAGGCTGCGACCCGCAAGCCAGGATGCAAGGCGCTCTTCCGGCAAGGTGGAAGACGCATAGCAGATCCGGCCCTCAGCGAAATCCAGACGCCGTTCACCACGCGCGTCCCTGAGCGTTAATCGGCCGCTGACTCCGCCCATCTGGAGCCATTGGAGGAGATCTCCGAAATGGAGGCGGTCGAATGTCCCATGGATCACACCCCAGTGTACCCCGCCACAATCGGAGCGATAAACTACACCAATTATGGCGGGGCACACCAGTATTTCGAGGTACCATGTCCCGATGCGGCTCCTCGTACTTTCGGCCCGCCCCGGGCTGCGCACAAATATTCGATTTTCGGAGGCCGGTTCCGAGCTGGGCGTGGAGGTTTCGGTGGTTGATGCCACCACCCTTGGCGCCCTCCTGGAGAATGGCCGCCTGAGACCAGTGGGCGACGATGCGCTCGAGCCTGCGCCGGAGGCCGTTTTGGCACGAGTTGGCAACTGGCGGCCCGAGAGTCTGTTGGCGATTCTCGAGGCCATCGTCGATCGTGGCGCCGCGACCCCCAACCCACCCGCCGCCATCCGAGTCGGGCGCGATCACTGGGCCACCACGCGCTGCCTCGGCGCTGCCGGGTTGCCGATTCTCCCGATGGTTGCCGGAGCGGACCCCGAGGCATTGTCGGCGATTGCGGTCAATCACCTCGGTTTGCCGGTCGTGGTCAAACAACGGCGCTCGCGAATGGGCGTTGGGGTCATCCTCTGCAAAACTCGTGACCACCTCGAAGCGGTCCTGGACTCGCTGTGGAGGTTGGGAGATGAGATCGTGGTCCAGCGCTATGTGACCGGTGGAGAGACCAGCCATCGCCTCCTGGTGGTGGGAAAGAAGGTTGTGGCAGCGGCGCGCCTCGATGCCGCGGACGGTGATTGGCGATCCAACGCTGCACGCGGAGGATCGGCTACGGCTTACACGCCGCAACCCGAAGAGGCCGACCTCGCAGTGGCCGCCGCCGAGGCCCTCGGACTTGGCCAATGCGGCGTGGATCTTCTGATGGACGCGACCGGACCGATCATTCTCGAGGTCAATCCGACTCCGGGGTTTCTGCGCCTCGAGGAAGCCACCGGGATCGACGTCGCGCGCGCCATGGTCGCGCACGCCGTCGAAGGTATTAGCTGTTAGGTATTAGGTATTAGCTCGGACCATTGCAGCCACAACGCATCGCTTTTCTGAATGTGGGCAGATAGGACGCACCGAGCCGTGAATATCAGAACCGTCACAGAGGGTCGTCAAGATGCTGCGATGAGCTAATACCTAACAGCTAATACCTAATACCCAGCTTGACTCGGGCCTGCCCGAGTCAAGCTTCCGCGCTCGCATCCACCGCGATCTGGCGGCCGGCGAGCTCGCGATCGATCATCAGCAAACCGTGGGGGCTTTCCTCCACCATCTTGACTTGATGGAAGAGGGTGTCCGCTGTGGCCTCTTCCTCAACCTGCTCATTCACATACCAGTGCATCATGACCGTCGTCGCGTGATCGTTCTCGGCGTTGGCCAGATCGACGATGTCGTTAATGCGCCGGCTGATGAACTGCTCGTGTTGGAGAACCGCCTCGACCGCTGCCGATGGAGAATCCCACTCTCGCTGAGGTTCGTCGAGCGCCATCAACTGCACCGTGCCTCCGCGCCCGATGAGGTAATCGAAGAGCTTCATCGCGTGTCCGAATTCCTCCTGAGCCTGGATTCGCATCCAGTGGGAAAAACCGTCGAGATGATGTGAGGTGAAGTACGCCGCTACCGACAGGTAGAGATAGAAAGAAAAGAACTCGGCGTGGATCTGCTCGTTGACCGCCCGCTCGACCTTTGCGTTCATGACCGTCACTTCCTTCGCTTGAAATTTTCGTCGGGGCAACGCCCCAACGCTGTAGCGCGCATCAGTATAACGTTTCTCGGACCGCGTCTAGCCCGGTCTTTTCACCGGGTTTCGTAGCGAGGGCGGCGAAGGGTAGTCAGATGTTGGGATTTTCGCGAATTGGGCGACGCAGGCGTAGTTACACTACGTTGAGGAGCACGATTTGCGAAAAGCACGACAGATGACTACCATTCGCCGTCCGCAGTAGACACCCGGTGAGAAGACCGGGCTAGTCCCGGATCGAAACCGGGTCGATCCACGGTCGGATATTGTTGTACGCCTGCGGCGTGCCCCAGAGAACGCCCGCAGATGCGCCATCCGGCAGTGGACGGCCCGTGGTCCATATGAGGATCATTGCCACAGCTGCACAGATCACGAGGGATATGACACCGGAAACCCCCGGTCTCTCGAGCGGACGCACGTATGGGGCGGGGTAGCGCAACCACGCCAGGAGAATGGCGGCACATACGGGCACGGAGACCGCGAGGGTCGCTTCGAGCGGTACCGACGATCGGATCAGCGACGCCAGCCCGACCCACAGAACAACCGGCACGACGAGGTGGATGGCAACCAGGGCAACCCGGTAGATTCGGCCGGTGTCCTTGTGTCGTCTTCTGGCCAGCTCGAGAAGTCTAAGGGTGGGGAGGAGTCCAGCGGCTGCCGCGAACGCCGGTGCCAGCCACACCAAGCTCGTCGACAGGCCGTTGAGTGCGAGCCAGCGTATGAGGTGACCATCGCCCTCATCGAGCAGGGGCAGCCATGCCACCGCAACTGCTGCCGCACCCCAGGCCACCTGAACGACCGAGATCTCGACTATTAACGACTGCGCGCGCGGAAGCAGGGGAATGACCAGTGCGGCGACCATCAAGGGCACAATAAGTGAGCCCAGCCAGTAACCCCCGGCGGTGGGAAGCGACGCAAAGTTGAGGACCGGCTGGTTGACCAACGCCCACACCTCGCGATCGAGCGGCAAACTGACACCGATCCAGTGGCATCCGCCAACCATCGCGCCCACACCCTGGCCGAGAGCCGCAACGACCAGAGCCAGCGGAAAGGCGGCGATCGCTGCAATCCATGAGATGGCGACCACCGATGGCGCGTTGATCTCGGGTTCGGTTTGCATCGGCCGGCATGCTACCATGACGGCCGCTATGAAGGTGCAAGGCGCTTATCCTCAGTATTTTCTCTGCCTGCTAATGGCTGGCGTGGGGATCGTCCGCCCGCTGGCTGCACAGGCCCTGTACTCAGAAACCCTCGCCAACGGGAGCGAGCTCGTGGTGGTCGCCGAACCGTTGGCCGATGTCACGACCGTGGTGTGGCCGGCGATCAACGACGGGGACGTGTCGTCAAGGGCTATTACGAGCGGCGACCTGACCTTGATTGCCGACCTCGAAGCGGCGCTTGCCGTGGACGAGGACGGGATGGCGCCGGCCGTGTTGATTGTCGTTGGTGGCGCCCCGGTTCCTGAGCTTCGCGGCCTGTTGGATCGGGTGCTTGCGAATCGCCCTCCTGCTCCACGTCCGCGCCCGGCCGCCAAAAACGAGGTCGAGGGACGCTTCGAACGCCGTCTCGGCAGGCCTGGCAGCGATGCCGAGATTCGTCTCGAGGTGCATCTGCCTCCACCTGCGGATCCTTCTCGAAGCACGGTGGAAGTCCTCTGGAGTCTTCTGCCGGAGCTCCTGAATGACGAGCTGGAGGGTGTTCGCACCAGGACGGATGGTGATCTGGGGTTGTTGGAGGCGCGCACCGATTCCGAGATGGCGGACATCGCTCTCCGACGCATGGACCTGGATATGGCCCGTATTGCTGAAAACCCCAGCCTGCGACCGGAGAGGGTCACTGCCGCCGCCCAACGGCTATTGGTGCAACGGCGCGCTCTGCTGGAGCGTCATCCGGATGCGGCCCGGATGATCCTCGGGCTGTGGATCGAGGGCGGCGTCGATGCGGTGCGTGAGTATCTCTTTGCGGTCGAGGGTGTGACCCTGGAAAAGGTTCGAACCGCGGCCGAACAGTGGCTCCCCCAACATCCCGGCAATATCGTGATTGTGCTACCACCGAGGTCTTACCGACCACGGTTTGCCGCACCACCAGAGATCGTACAACTCGAAAGCGGTCTGACGGCTGCCGTCCTCGAGCGTCCCGGGGCCTCGCTCGCGACGCTCTGTATGCGGCCGGTCGTCGTCCCGGACCTCGACTATGAGCTGGCGGCGACGGTGCTCTCGCGCTTGGCGCGGGAGCTTCGTGATGATCAGGAGCGACCGGGCTGGATTCGGGTGAATGCGGACCCCCCTCAACTCGAGCTGGCGCTGCCTGCCGATGAATTCGTGCGGCTGGGAGAGGTGCTGCAGGCGGCCCTCGGACGGGTGGCCGATGACCAGCAGCCGGTGATGGCTGAAGGCGGCAGCGCACGGCGCAGAGCGTTGCGACTGATGGCCGAATACCTCGGAGTCGCGGAAGGAATGCAACTATCCCCGGCGAGCCTGCTCAGGCCAGGAAATCTCGCCCTCGGCCTGGTTGCCGAGGATGGAGAGACCGCGGTCGAGGCGCTCTATAAGTTCTGGGCACAGGAAAATCTTCCGCAAGTCGTCGCGACGTCACAGATGGTGGCTCCGGTGCCGAGGACACGCGAGGCGGCTGCCGGTGGGGAGTCGGCGTTGGTCGTCGATCTGGAGCTCGGCGCTGCCGGTGACGAGATCGTCTCCCAGGTAGTGGCCGAGGTCCTCAACAGGAGAGCTGCGGAGATTTTCGAGGCATCGATCGATGTGCTCCTACCATTCATTCCCGGTCACAGAGTGGTGCTGTTGGTGGCGTCCGCGTCATTGCCGTTTGATGAGCTGGAAACTCAGCTCGAGCGGGGTTGGCCGGCCTTGACCGTGCCGGTTGTCGAAGAGGAGCTCGTTGGAGTGCGCCGCGAGGTTGCTGCCCTCAGCTCGGCTGCATGGAGCGGAGCGACGGGGCGCGCGCGCCGTTGTGCAGCGGTTGCATCCGGAGTCGTCCAATGGCGTTCGACGTCCGATCTGGAAATGTCGATTCTGGCGGTGCCGGCCGAGAGCGTGAACTCGGTCCTGGCCGGCCTCACCGAATGGAAGAGCCTGTACAACACCGGCGCCGGGGCGATGCCGATCGTCGAGCTCGATCAAGACTCAGCTGAATGAACGGAGGTAGATGAGGTGCCGCAATCGATCGATGATCAGCTTGATTATCTGACCAAGGGCTGCACCGACGTCGTCCCGGCGGAACAGCTCGCCGAAAAACTGCGACGGTCGCAGTCCACCGGCAAGCCGCTGGTGGTCAAGGTGGGATTCGATCCGTCGGCGCCGGATCTTCATCTCGGCCACACCGTGGTCATCCGCAAGATGCATCACTTCCAGCAACTCGGCCATAAGGTCGTGTTTTTGATCGGTGATTTCACGGGGATGATCGGTGATCCGACCGGCAAGAAGAGCACCCGCCCGCAGCTCACACCCGAGGAGATTGCGGCCAATGCTGAAACATATCGCCGCCAGATCTTCAAGCTCCTCGATCCCGAAACCACGGTCATCGATTTCAACTCGCGGTGGCTCGGCGAGCTCAGCTCTGCGGATTGGATCCGGTTGGCGTCCAAGGTCACGGTGGCTCAGATGTTAGAGCGGGACGACTTCCACACCCGGTACGAGGCCAGACAGCCGATCGCCCTGCACGAGTTCCTTTACCCGCTCGCCCAGGCGTACGACTCGGTCGTTTTAGAGGTCGATGTGGAGCTCGGTGGGACCGACCAACTCTTCAACCTCCTTTTCGGCCGCCACCTCATGCGCGAGCACGGCTTAGAACCTCAGGTCGTGATGATTCTGCCTCTGCTCGAGGGGCTCGACGGTGTCGAAAAGATGTCGAAGTCGCTCGGTAACTATATCGCTGTGGAGGATCCCCCGACCGAGATGTTCGGCAAGCTCATGTCGATCTCGGATGAACTCATGTGGAAGTACTGGTTGCTGCTCACCGATCGCGGCGCCGACGAGATCGAGGCCGAGCGCAAGCGAGTCAAGGCCGGAGCAAAACACCCGATGGAGGCCAAGAAAGAACTGGCGGGTGCAATCGTCACCGAGTTCCACTCGACCGAAGATGCTGCCGCGGCTCGGCAGGAGTTTGAGCGAGTTTTCTCCGCCGGACGATTGCCGCAGGAGATTCCCGAAACCATGATCCATGCTTCGGGCGACACGATGCTGCTGTCAAAAATGCTGGTTGAGGGTGGCCTGGCAACGTCGAACTCCAATGCCCGCCGCCTCATCGAGCAGGGCGGTGTGAGGGTCGATGGCGAGGTCGTCAGCGACGTCAAGGCCGACGTGGCTACGACAGAGCCTGAGCCGGTATTGGTCCAGGTCGGCAAGCGCCGCTTCGCGAGGATGAACTTCACGAGGGAGTGAGGGGCCGCAAGGGTACAGGGTTCAGGGGTGTCCCTGTGCCCTGCACCCTGTACCCTGTGCCCAACATCAAAAAAACGCCCCGCTGTTTCCGGCGGGGCGTTTGGTCGATGGTAAGTGGATGATCAGAAGAACGACGTCTCCTGCTCGACCTTCTGGCCCTCTTCGCTGAGCCCCTGAATCTGGATTGAGATGAAGGTCGGACGGAACTTGTGGTCCTGGCACAGACCGCGCAGCTGCTCGTCGAGACCGGCATCCCAAAATTCGATGATCTTGCCGGTAGCGGTGCACACCATGTGGTGGTGACCGCCACCCGGCTCCATTTTCTCGTAAAAGTAATGCTCACGTCCAAGACGGCTCTTGCGTACCAGACCACATTGGACGAGCAGGTCGAGAGTGCGGTAGACGGTGGCCCGCGACACCTTTCTCTGCTTGCTTTTCATCCGCGCCAGTAGATCATCGGCGTCGAGGTGCTCGTCGGTGGCGAAGATCTCATCCAACAGCGCTAACCGTTCCTGAGTCACCTTGAGGTTGCTTTCCCTCAGGTATTGGATGAAGAGTTTCTGTGCCCGTTGTGCAAGTTTGCTGGTCATAGTGTTAATCCAGTCTCATTATCATTGTTGCAAACTAAGATAGCGTCGATGCGACATCGTGTCAAGAGACACGATAACAGGTTTTCCGCGGCTCGGGGCCAGCCCGAACATTCGCGGAGAATGAACCCGCCGGATGAGGGCTCATCGAAGATTGTTTTTCGTATACAATTTGTATACAATCGCTGCGATGACAGAAGGCGCTGTGATTGACCGGGGCTCAACGACGGACGGTGGCAGAGGAGGTGTACCGCGCACTGAAGCGTGACATCATCACCCTGCGTCACCGTCCGGGGGCCTCGCTGACCGAGCAGGAGCTGGCCCGCCTCTACGGCTCGAGCCGGGTGCCGGTACGAGAAGCGTGCGGACGCCTGCAGCAGGATGGTCTGCTGACCAACGAGCCGTACAAGGGGATATTTCGTCAACCAGATCTCGCTCAATGAGATCGGCGATTGCTTCGACCTTCGTTTGGTGCTCGAATCCTACGCCCTCGAGATGGCGGCGGAGCGAGCGACACCCGAGGATCTCCACCGGCTCTCCGAGCTCGCGGCCACCGAGTACACCTATCACGACTGGGAGTCGTACGCCGATTTCCTCGACCGCAACCTCGAGTTTCACATTCGGTTGGCCGAGCTCTCGCGCAATGACCGTCTCGTGGCGATACTCCGCGATCTACTCGGCGGCATGCAACGTTTCTTTTTCCTCGGTCTCGATCTGGGTGACTTTGCCTCCGAGATGCGGTCGGAGCACGAAGAGCTGGTGGAGCTGTTGCACCGGCGCGACCCGAACGATGCCGTCGCCTGTATGCGAAGCCAGATTGAGTCGTCCCGCCATCGGATTTTACGAGCCTTGATAGATGATCGTATCGAACTTCCCGTGAGGTGAAAATGTCTGATTTCGTATACCTCGACAACGCCGCCACGACCTTTCCGAAACCCCCCGAAGTGATCCAGTTCATGTGCGACTTCTACGCCACACGCGGCGTCAATCCCGGACGAACGGGATTCGACCTCGCGCTCGAGGCGGAGGAGACGCTGGCCGAGGCACGACAGGCGCTGACCGATTTCTTTGGTGGCACCGACCGCAACCGGCTGGTTTTTTCGTATAACGTCACAGATGCGCTCAACCTGTTGATTTCGAGCGTGTTGAAGCCGGGCGACCATGCGATCACCACGTGCCTCGAGCACAATTCGGTCCTACGACCGATGTACCGGCAAACCGAGAACGGCGTTGACGTCGATTTCCTTCCGTTCGACGCCCGCGGCTACGTGGACCCATCGGACATTGAGAGGCGGATCCGACCGAACACCCGATTGGTGGTCGTCAACCACGGCTCGAACGTCATCGGGACCATTCAGCCGGTTGCTGAGATCGGTCGCATCTGCCGCGCTCACGGGGTTCTCTTTGCTATCGATGCCGCCCAGACCGCAGGGCTCATACCGATCAACGTGGACGCCATGAACATCGACGTCGTCTGTTTCACCGGTCATAAATCGCTCTTTGGCCCGACCGGCACCGGCGGAATGTACATCTGTGAGCATGTGGATATTAGACCCTGCCGGGCCGGGGGCACAGGAGTCATGAGCGCCCTCAAGAGCCAGCCGGACGATTACCCGTGGCGCATGGAGTTCGGTACCGTCAACTCCATGGGCATCGCCGGTCTGCTTGCGGCACAGCGGTGGATCGCCAAACGCGGTGGCGTGGATGCGATCTTCTCCCACGAGATGAGGCATGCGCGACGGCTTCGCGACGGCCTCGCCGCCATCGAAGGGGTTCAGTTTTACTGCGCCGAAATGGAACGGGATCACCTACCGGTCTTTGTCTTCAACATCGACGGCTTGCCGGCGGACCAGGCCGGGACCTTCCTTGATGTCGAGCATGATGTGATCACACGCACCGGCCTGCACTGCGCGCCGCAGGTACACGAAGGCATCGGGACGTTCGAAGATCACGGCACTATTCGCTTTTCGCCCGGCGTTTTCACCACCGATGACGATATCGAACGGGCGATCGACGCGGTCGCCGAGGTCGCAGAGTATGCGCGGGCGCGAAACGGACGGGCTGGCGTGTCGGTAGGCCAGTCTGTCGGAGTATGAACCGCTAGCCTGGTCTTCTCACCGAGTTTCGTGACGAGGGCGGCGAAGGGTAGTGAGATGTTGGGTTATTCGTGAATTGGGCGACGCAGGCGTAGCCGCGCTACGTTGAGGAGCACAATTTGCGAAAAGCACGACAAATTGCTGCCATTCGCCGCCCGCAGTAGACACCCGGTGAGAAGACCGGGCTAGCACCCTTACGGTCGGTGATCTGCCGTCCACTGCTCCGGGGTGAAGGTTCGCATGGACAGGGCGTGGATGTCGTGTGTCATCAGCTCGGCCAGGGTCTCGTAGACCAGCTTCTGAGCGGCGATCCTCGACAGCCCTCGGAATGCCGGGGATACAACCACGACCGCGAAGTGCCCGCCGCCACCCTCGGCGCCAACGTGATTGGCGTGGCCGGCGCTGTTGTCCGCAACCTCGACATGATCCGCTTCCAGCCCATTGACAAGTGCGTCCTCGATGGCCCTGGCTCGCAGTATTTGTTGCATTGAACCTCTCCGAAACGGTCTCTCGGTAGAACCGGAAAACTGCGGCGATTCTTCCAGGTCTAGCCAGTTCCCATCCGGAAACTCTGGTGGGAACTGCGCAGTTCCCACTAGCTTGCATCGCTGGACGTAGCAGGCGATGAGTTAATGCGGGGTTATTCGCAGCCTGCGGCGAGCTGCCGGCTGAGCTCCCAATGCGGGACCGTGCGATTTCGGCCGAGCTCCTTGGCCGCATACATGCAGGTGTCAGCCAGGCGAATGAGCTCGTCTTTTGCGGTGACGGGATCTCCGCCTCCGGTGAGCTCGGGCAGAACATCCGACTGAAGGGTCGCGATTCCGATTGAGCAGGTCACCACGACCTCTATCTGGAGCGCCGGGCCGGCGTCAGGGTTCACGGGGTCTGGCGTAACGACAAACGCGGTCTCCGCGATGTTTTGGCGGATTGTTTCGGCGACCCAGAAGCACTCCTGCCTACCTGCCCCGGGGAGAGCAATGACAAACTCATCGCCGCCATAACGGGCCGCAAGCCCGTTGCCGGGAATGATCTGGCGAAGGGTCGCCCCCACCTCACGGAGCAACCGGCTACCGATCAGATGGCCGTGAGTGTCGTTGACGGTTTTGAAGTGGTCGAGATCGAGGAAGATGATGGCGCATTCGGTACCCTCAGAAACCGCCCGATCGACGATCTGCAAGAGGCTGGTGTGGAGATGGCGATCGTTGTACAGGTCGGTGAGCGCATCCCGTTTGGCGATTTCTTTCGAACGCTGGGCGTCGATGGCGTTGACGATCGAAAGCGAGATGGTGCGCGCGAAGATACCGAGAAGCGCGAGATCGGCATCCGAGTACCCTTTGCCCCCGCTGTGGTTGAGGAGCTCGATGACGCCGATCGTACGGCCCTCGACGTCGAGCGGCGCACACACCACGGATTGGATCGAGAAACCAATCCGCAGCCCCGGCCCGCTGCGAAATATGGGGTCGGCGAGCGGGTCGGAACACGAATACGGACGGCCCGTGCGGTACACCTCGCCAATGATGCCCTTGTGAGTGTCGAATCGCTCTTCGATCAGATCCTCACCCTTGGGGCCGAAGCTGGCGATGACCACGAGCGATCGTCTGTTGGCATCGTCCGTCGTGTCCAACGGGTCGTCCAGATAGATCGTGCCCGCATCCGACGGGAGAAAATCAATGGCTCGACTGAGAAGCTCGCGGAAAATCCGATTTAGATCGAGATCGGTGTTGGAGTCGGATCGCGGCTCGCGTTTGAGAAAATGGGCCAGCTTGGCGCTGCTGACGCAACGTATCCGCGGTGATGATCCGTCGTGGTCCTCGACCATACCCACCAGGATAGCAGGAAGGCGCGCGGACCAACCCTCAATTTTTATGAGCCCGAGTTTTCCCCAGACGACTCCTCACCCGTGTCGTTGTCCGCCGCCTTCGAGCTCGGACGTACCGATTCCTTGAAGTTCCGGATGCCCTCACCAAGTCCCTTGCCGAGACGCGGGAGTTTGTTGACACCGAAGATGAGGATAACTATCGCGAGCAGAATCAATAACTCGGGAAGGCCGAGACTTCCGAACATCCGAACCTCCTAGCCCGGTCTTCTCACCGGGTGTTCAGTCTAACAGAAGGTCCACCAGCTTCGAAGGCGCGTCGCTCGATTCGAGCTCGGGCGCCAGGGTGCGGGCGAGATGGTGCATACAGCGATCATAGGTCGAGACCCCCGATGCGGAGAGGCGCGAAAAGGTGCCCAGGACCTTGAGCCCACGCTGGATCCTCACCAGCCGCCAACGCTCCCGCCAGCCGGGCAGGGTCGAGGTGGCGTCGGCCCATTCCTCCTTGATCTGAACCCGATCCGACGAGCCGATCATATCCGGCATTCCGCGCTCACACATCAGCGACACAGCGTCATAGGTATCCGGCCCGACCAGCATGTCCTGGAAGTCGATGACTCCGACCTCTCCGGTGTCGAGGAAGAACAGGTTGTTGAGGTGATAGTCACGATGGCAGACCCGTTTCGGATGAGAATCGACCGTGGTTGCGATCTCATCCAGCCACCCCCCCGATTTTCGGTGATGGGGCAACGCTTCGTCGATGTCGTAGGTACCAGAGCTCGAAACCGGCCAGCTCCCAGCGCAGACGCGCTCTATCGAGCGGGGCATTCCACCCGTGAAGATCGGTCGGGCTCACTGTCGCCAGCACGACCAGCGGATCGACGGCGCGCAAGGCCATTTCCAGTCTTCTACTCGCAGGTGCGGTGGTCAGCGCCCGGTCAGCGTCATCCTCACCGAAATCTTCAAGAATCGCCCACCCGCGCTCGAAGTCGCGGTCGATGAGTCCCGGAATCCGGAGTCCGTGGGCGTCACACCATGAGCGAACCTCGAGATCACGCGCGAGTTGGAGTCGGTCGGCAGCCGGATAGCGGACCAGGATAGCGGTTTGGCCGGTAGCGTCCCGGAGTCGGCTGTAGCGTCTGGACGAGGCGTCGCCGAGCAATATCTCCTCATGGAGCCACGGTTTGGGGAGTGTGCCGTCCAAGATCACTACCGGATGCTAGTGTACCCCGCCACAATTGGAGTGGGGCACACTCGCGTACCCCGCCAAGATGGCGAGCATGAGGTAGGATGGGAAGAGTCGGCTCGAACCGGCGGTTGTAGGCTAAGGATGATGGAAGAATCACGAACCCAGAAACTTCAAGCGTTGCTCAGACGGCTGGGCAAGGCGGTGCACGGCACGGTGGTGCGGTCAGACGAGGTGCGCGCCTGCCTCGACGAGTTGCACGATGAAGGTTGGCATGCAGTGATGCTCCTCGAAACCTCCCTGGCCTGTGGTGAAAACGGTTCGATGGAGGTTGACAAGGGCATCCTGAGGATGCATATCGGCACCAATGATGCCACCGGTCCCGAATACCGGTTGGACGTCGCCGATGCGCGGTTCCTCTCGTCGCTGGGTATCTCAGCCGGTCGCCATCGCTCTCCGAGTAAGGCGCGAGGGCGCCAGCGAGCAGAACGCGACAGCGAATCCGCCACCTGATAGTTTTTCTTCATCGTAGGAGTGTGCGATTTTCGGATGAACCTCGTCGGCAAAACATCGGTTGAAATTTCACGTCTTCTCACGCCGCACGTGGACCGAGAATTTAGATGTTCTCAGGTCGCGCGCTGGGTTCTCGACCGAAATGTCGCCACCTTCGGTGAAATGACCAATCTTCCCGCATCCCTCCGGGAACGGTTGGCCCAGAGCTTTGCCCTCACCGAGCCCGAGGTTGTGGAGGTGATCGACAGCTCGGACGGTTCCCGAAAATACCTCCTGCGCCTTGAGGATGGGGTGACGGTGGAGAGCGTCGCGATGTCCGACGGGCCCAAGGTGACCTTCTGCCTGTCCTCCCAGGCTGGTTGCGCAGTGGGATGCACATTCTGCGTGACCGGTGCGATGGGTGCGGGACGCAACCTTCGCCCCGATGAGATCGTCGGTCAGTACCGCCTCATGTTGCGCGACCTCGAGAGTGCGGCGGAACGTGTGAACGTGGTGTTTATGGGCATGGGTGAACCACTCTTGAACACCGACAACCTTGGACGTGCGCTCGACGTTCTCTCAGAAAAACTGAGTCTGAAGCGCATCACCGTTTCGACGGCGGGAATCCTCCCCGGCATCCGCTGGCTTGCCGCGCGGCCCCGGCGGCCGAAGCTGGCGGTTTCCCTGAACGCTCCCGATCAGAAGCGCCGCGAAAAAATCATGCCGATCGCGGGGCGATACCCGTTGCACGAACTCTTTGCGGAGCTGGGCGCCTTTCCCCTCGAGCGCGGCCGCCGTATCACCTTCGAGTACGTATTGATCCGGGGATTCAACGACGCTGAGGCCGACGCGGCGGCCGTCGCCCGGCTGGTGAGAGGCATTCCCGCCAAGATCAACGTCATCCCGCTGAACGAGGATCCGGAGTGTTTCCCCGACCTCAGACAACCAGCTGAAGAGGTCGTGGACCGTTTTGCCTCGCGCCTGAGAGACGCTGGTCTCACGACCACCGTTCGCTGGTCGCGGGGTGCGGATGTGGCGGCGGCATGCGGCCAGCTTCGCGGGCGTCATTAGCCTGTATCTCTCGCCGCCCTCGCGACGAAAGCTGGTGAGAAGTGCGGGTTAGACGGTAGTGCGATAGATCAGGGAAAACTGTCGGCCGGCTGCCTCACCGTCCCGCCGATGCGACGCGAGGTCTGGTGATGATGCCGTGCACAGGTCGATTTCTTCAATCGCGGCGGCCCGCAAACCATGTTGGAGGAGACGGGCGCGGAGAAACCCCCTGAGATCGACATGCTGTCCTTTGCGCCACGCCCGATCATCCACACCCAGGATGGCCAGGGCATCGATGACCTCCATCCCAACCTCGAAGTTGGGTCCTGAGATCGCGGGTCCGAGGGTGACCTGAATACTCTCCGGCGGAACGCCGTACTCGATCTCGAACCGGTGTACGGTTGCCCCCGCGACGTCTTTGGCCGCACCCCTCCAGCCCGAGTGGACGGCGGCCACCACCCCCTCCCCGGTCATCAGGATTGGAACGCAATCTGCGGTCCAGACTGCCAAACCGACACCAACCTCGGCGGTGATCAGAGCGTCGCACCGGCCGACGCAGCACGCGTACTGGAGACGACAGCCGGGCTCGCAGGCGATCGACGCGGCGATCCGGCCGTGGATCTGTTCGCACCATCGAATCGCCGTGATCTCGGGCTCGAGCGAGGCGAGAATCCGTTTCATTCGATTGTCGTGGGAGTCGACGGGAGCCGGCGGTCCGAGGCCAAAAACCATGCGGACGTCGTTTTCAGCCGCAATGAGAGCGCGGTCGTCGGCGATCTCGACCTCCCGCCATCGCTGTTCAAGTCGTGTGCTCAAATGAAGCCTCTTCCCTCCCAATGATACAATTCGATTCCCGGGGGTGCATTGAAAGGTCACACCATCGCGCGATATTCTGTGGCACCAGCCCGCGTCGGTGGTCCGTGATCCGTCTCCGTGGTGTTTCCAAGGAATACGAGCGGCGTAAAATTCTGCGCGACCTGGACCTTCAGGTGGATGCCGGCGAGTTTGTTTTTTTAACCGGACCGTCGGGAGCCGGAAAGACCACCCTCCTGCGACTACTCTACGCCGCTGAGCGTCCGACCGAAGGCGAGGTCTGGGTGGCCGGCCGGCGGGTGGACGAGCTGTCACGAGCCCGTCTGCCGCTGCTGCGAAGGAAGATCGGTGTGATCTTTCAGGATTTCAAGCTCCTCAAACGGAAAACGGTTTTGGAGAACATCACCTTTGTGTTGCGCATCCACGGCATCGCGCCGCGTGAAGCGCAACGACGTGCGCTCCAGGTGCTCAAACGTCTCGGACTGCAACATCGGCAGTCCGCCCTGCCGGACGCCCTCTCCGGTGGCGAGCAACAACGGGTCGCCATCGCCCGTGCCCTGGCTTACCAGCCGCGGCTGATCCTGGCCGACGAGCCGACCGGCAATCTGGATGCCGATCTCGCCTCCGAGCTTCTCAGCCTTCTCTGTGATATCAACTACCAGGGTGCGACGGTCCTGGTCGCCACCCATGATCATGCGATCCTCGAATCGATTCCGGCGCGCACCCTGGTCCTCCACCAGGGCCGGGTTCACTATGACGGAATGTGGCCTCCATGATTCGGCACGCCTTTGCAGAGGGATGGCTCCTGCTGCGGCAGCGGGGCGCCGTCAGCCTGGTGCTTGCGCTGGCGCTTGCAGTACCCATTTCGCTCGCCGGAATGGGTCTGACAGTCCGTCATTGGTTGGCTCCGATGGTTGGACTCTCTGGTCAGTTGAGCACGGTGGCGGTCCTCCTCCATCCTCGACTCGACGAGTGGCAGCGGCAACGGTGGATCGCCGACGAGAACGCTGCGCATCCGGAGTGGTCGATCTCAGAGGTGTCTAACGAGGATCTGGTGACCCGGCTCGGTCGTTGGTTTCCCTATCTGGACGAGTTGGTTGCAGGCGGCGACGCTTCCCTGCCGCCGATGATCGAGATTGTGACCGCCGACCCCGAATCCGTCGCCGTCCTCGAGGGTCAAAACAACGTGCTCGCCGTGGGTCCACGCTCCTCGATCCAGCAGGCTCTCGGCCGGGTATCCCGTCATCTCGCGTGGGCCATGGGGCTTTTGAGCACGGTTCTCCTGGCGGGCGCCGTGCTCCTGGCGGCAGTGTGGGTTCACCTGGAACTCTTCCGCCACGCCGATGAAATCACCATCATGCGTCTCGTCGGCGCAACCGAGCGAACGATCCGTGGGCCGTTCCTGGTTGCCGTCGCCATTCCGGGTGCGGTGGCCGCCGTGCTTTCAGTTGTCGGTACAATCACGGCAACCGCCTGGCTTTCGCGGCTGACCTCGGATCTCGGTCTGGCTCCGATCACCGTTCCACAGATGGTTCTCGTGATGCAGGCGGCGGCCGGCCTCGTGCTGCCCGTTGTCGCGGCGGTGATAACTCTTGCCCGACACGCCACTGACGAGCTCGATGGATAACTGAAAAAACGCGGCCCGCTGGCCGCGTTGGAGTAATAGGTACGAAAAGAGATCAGCCGCAGGTTTCGGTGTAATGCCTCTCGAGGCTCGGGAGCTGGTCTTTGAGTAGCTTGGCGTTGTCCATGTCGCCAAGCTTTTCGAGCTCCTGGACCTGAAGCTGGAGGGCGTCGATCTTCCGTTTGAACTCCCGGCACTCCTGCTGTGCCTGCAGGTTCTGGGCGGCCGAGTCCTGCTTGACCTTCATCTCCCCAACCATCTTCTGGTTACCGGCTTCCTGGTACCAGCTGATCGCGTTGTTGTAATCCTTCTTCTTGTCGTAGACATAGCCACCCTGGTTGTAGATTTGGGTTCTAAGCTTGCCCGCGGGGCGGTTTTTGAGCGCCTGCTGGAGGTCGGCGACGGCCGGGTTGAGCTGGTTGAGCGAGGTCTTGCACTGGGCGGAGTAATAATAGACGAGAGCGTTGTTCGGCTGCTTCGCCCGCGCTTTGTCGAACCAACCGAGAGCCCTGGAGTACTCCTTGGCGCCGAGCCACGCTTCTCCGGCAAGCAGCTGATGGTCAAACGTCGGCGAGCTCGTCGCCAACTTCTCCGCCACCTGAGCCGTCTGGCTGTAATAGCGTGCCTTCTGTTGTGCCGAGCTCGAGCGCCGGGCAACCGAGATTCCGGCACGAACGGCGTTTCGCCCGCTGGTAACATCTTTGGGATTCAGCTCAAAAGCTTTTTTAAACGCCTCGAAGGCCTTTGGATCATCACCTGCCCAGTTGTAGGCCGAGCCAAGGGCCTGTTGGAGACGTGGGTTCCCTGAATCGGCCCTGGCCTGGGTGGTTAGCACGCTAACGGCCTCTCCGGGACGATTCGTCTTGGTTGCAGCTTGGGCGAAGAGCAGTGCATAGCTCGTACGGTGTGAAGCATCCAAAGAACTGATGTTCAGCGGTTTGAGCACCTCATATGCATCCTGGTAACGGTCCGCCTGCAACAAGGCCTGACCGAGAGCGATCTTGTACGAGGCCTGGCTGCCATCGAGCTCCACAGCCTTCCGAAGGCTCGCGATGGCCGGGCTCAGCTGGCCGCCGGCCCGTTGCGATACGCCCAACATATAGTAGGCGCCCGCATAATCCGGATTGGTCTTCGTGACCTCCTCGAACTCCTTGACGGCAGTTGCCCAGTCCTTCTTGTTGTACGCCTCGAGGCCCTTGTTCCACTCGGCGTTCGCCGGCACCGTCACCGCCAGCAACAGGAGAACCACCGCTGCTGCGATTGTCGTTCGGCTGACCCTCGATTTCATTTTTTGCCTCCAGTTGTCATAACGAGATCACTCTCAGATTTGTTGCATTTCACCGAGCAAGGGACGGACCTGCTCATCGAACATCGCGGCGGTGTCGGCGCCCTTGAGCAACGAGATCGCTTTTGTATGCTGCTCCACCATCTCGCGCAATGCGTTAAATCCCTCTCCTCGTTCGATCAGGGTGCGCGCCGAATTGTACTGTTTCTCGATGGTGCGTTCACCACCCGATCCCACAACATCCAACGCCACGGCTCGAATCTTCTCGGCCAGGCCAAGGAGGGTCACGGGGTTGAGTCCCGGCTGCTGTCGTTTGCCCGTTTGCCCGGATTCACCGGGTTTTCCGAGCGCCACCAACCCCGTTGTGATCATCCCAAAGAGTAACTTGGAGACGTCGAAGGGCGCCCACCGGAGCTGGTTGGCAACCTCCTCGATAGAGTGTTCACCATCGATCCGGGTGACGAGGATCCACTCTTGCGGACTCAGGGTGACCTGGTCCGCACCTTTTTCGCGGGTCGTGAAGTACGGTACCAAATCGAGGGACGGGATCTTCCGCGACAGGACTCGCCACTCGTCGAGCCGTCGCGCTGCTTCCATCATGAGGTTGGCGTTTGAAATGTGGATGGTGACTTCGTCGGTCTCCTCGCCGGGTCTGAAGACGAAGGATCCCTGCGACCAGATGGCCATTTCATAGACCGCGGCATCTCCACGGAGACGGCCGACCGTGGCATCGACAATCTGCCCGTCTCGGAGGAAGATGCTTCCCGCCTCATGCTCCCCCTGAATCTCGAACGCACCTGTCTTGCCGGAGACGCTGACCAGTTGGATGACGTCGGGCAGAGGCAGTTCACTCAAAGATCCTTGCAGAGACATGTTGGAGTATCTACTGCAGGTTGAACCGCACCGTGAGAATGTAGAGAACCTCCACGGGCTTTCCATTGAGAGTCGAGGCCTTGAATCTCCACTTTCGTACGGCATCCTCGGCACTCTCGGTCAGACCGAGGGGCAAGCCCCGTAAAACCTTGACTCGAATCACTCGCCCGTCCTTGCCGATTGTGCACTCGAGGACCACGACACCCTGAATTCGGGCACGACGCGCGGCCTCGGGATAGATTGGGTTGGGTCCGCTAAGCTTCTCCGGTTCCGTGATATTGCCGCCGACCACGAAGCGAACGGGCCCCTCCGGCTCGGGCGGGGGCGGTGCATCGGGAACTCCGAGAACCAGATTCTCATCCGGCACGAAATCGACGTCCTCGTCCGGATCCTGATCTCTGATCGGCTCGGGTTCGTCCGGCGAGGGATCGGGGATCGGGACCTTTTGGGTCTTCGGTTTCGTAATCTGCTGTATCTCGCGTTTTGGAGGCTGCTTGAACTTGACCTGTTTGACGACGTAGATCTTAGATTTCTTCTCCTGGGCGTCGGAAAGACCGCCGGCAAACGTGGGCCAGTGGATGGCAAAAATGACGATATGCAAAATCACCGCGATTCCGATGGACCATCGCGTGACCTTGCGGTCCTGGACCTCCTCGGCGATCAGTGTCTGGGTGGTGCTCAGCGGCACCGTTGAGTTCTGATTCGCGTCCGGTTTGGATGGGGATTTCGGAGAATCGGTCATGCCTTCCCCTTTCACTGAATTCCGAGCATCGACCAGAGGTTCTCGATCTCGCGTCGCGTCGGGATCGAAATCGTCTTGATCCCTACCAACGGATTCTCATGGACATCGAGGTACAACGGTCGGCCATCCGCGTCTGTCCACTCCGATTCGGCCTGACGCAGCTGGTCGAAGACCCGAATCATGTCACCGTAGGTGGCGTCGGGATCGGTGCGCAGAATCACGGGCTTGTCCGGGTTCTGCTTGAGTTTTTCGAGCACGTACGGGAGCAGGCCCTCGAGAGGCATGCCCTTGGCGTCAACTTCGATCGCGCCACCACGCAGCACATGCACGTCGATAGAGTCTTCCTGCTTGATTTCCGGCGTGTCGGTATCCTCGGGGAGGGCAAAATCCATGCCGCGGTCTGCCGAGAATGCCGACGAGATCATGAAGTAGATGATCAACAGGAAGGAGATGTCGGCCATCGACCCGGTGAAGATCTCGGATGCGATTTCCTTTTTCTTGACCCTCATATTTGCCCCCGCCTACTCTACGGTCTTCTGGTCGGACAGGAGGTAAATGACCTTGACCTTTGACTGCTTGAGCGCATCGAGCACCGCGTCGACTCTTTCATATGGCACCGCTTCATCGGCCTTGATGATGAACTCCTTTTCGGGGTTCCGGGCCACCTCGGTCGAGGCAAAGGTCACAATCTCCTCATCGGTGCTGACCGGCAACGACATTTCCGCACCGGTTGAGACGCGGATGGTCAGCGGCGAGGTTTGGTCCCACGGAGGAGCGATCGAGACCACCGCTGCTTTGTCGGGGACCTTGCTTCGGATCAACGTTTCCGGCAGATCCATCTTCGTGCGATCCACCTCTACCTTGTAGGTGACGATGAAGAAGACCAACAGCAGAAACACGATGTCCGCCATCGAGGCCGTGAAGATCTGGACTGCCGCTTTTTTCTCCCTACCGCGGATGAGTGCCATCTGCGGACTCCCTTCTAGGCCTGGCCCTCGCCCCCTTGGCCGTAACGCTCGCTGTCCATCTCGATAAAGGTCTCGACGAGCATGTTGGAGGCGGTTTCGATGTCACGCACGAAGCGGGTGATCTTGGTGGTGTACCAGTTGTAGACCAGCTGTGCCGGGATCGCGATGATGAGACCGGTTGCGGTCGTGATCAGCGCCTCGGAGATGCCGACCGCCACCGCGGCGGGGTTGGTGAGACCCTGCTCGGCAAGAGTCGCGAAGGACTTGATCATGCCCGCCACGGTGCCCAGGAAGCCGATCATGGGCGCCACGTTGGCTGTCGTACCGAGAATGCCGAGATGCTTTTCCAATCGGTCGAGCTCATAGAGCGCGGCATTCTCGATGGTCTTTTCAATTTCCTCTCGGGGTTGGCCGTAGCGAAGCAGACCGGCCTTCATCACCGAGGCGACGGGGCTCTTGTTCTGCTCGCACACCTTGATCGCCTCTTTGACGTTGCGGTTGACCAACAACGCCTTGCGGATCTTGGTCAAAAACGCGTTGACGTTGATCTTGGCCTTGGAAAAGACGATGAAGCGCTCGATTGCCACGACCGTGGCGAGCACCGAGAAGAAGAGAAGCGGCCACATGAAAATTCCACCCTGGCGAAATAACTCTGCTACCTGTCCAGTCACGGCGTTGCCTCCTCTTGTTTAGAGTCCACTGGCGGGGATGAGTTCCACGCCCATCCGGAATTCTTTTTGCTTCGACCCGTAGCTTCGAGTATTTCCGAACTTTCCGAGCCGATATCCTCACGCTGCCTCATCCTACGAATGAAGGCAGGGCATCGTAGCACGGGCCCCATGGGCCGTCAACGACGATTCTTCAACCCTAGATGAGCGGTGAAGCCGCAGGAGCTTGGTACAAATCGCCGGTGAGAAC
>PVMK01147874.1_pt1 | contig 29360 bp, 26 predicted proteins | sample 1853481 | NCBI WGS metagenome assembly PVMK01 (sample SAMN08533507, study PRJNA380276) | Marine sediment metagenome, whole genome shotgun sequencing project.
TTCAAATGATAGCGAAGGTGCCCAACCGTTAGTAGATACTTCCAGTGAAACAGATTTGAATACATCCCAGAAAGTTCAAGCCCTGGAAACTGCCCTGGCCAGCAGCCGGATCAGCAATCTGTTCCAGGGAGCGGTGATCGGACTTGTCCTGGGTGGAAGCACTGCCTGGATTATGAGCCAAAACCTTCGTAATCATTCAGATGAGGAGGAAGAGGAAAATGACCTCTAATACTCAGCCTGAAGGAAAAAATAAAAAGAAGAAAAAACCTCTGCTCTCCCGCAAAGATTTCCTCCAAATTGCGGGGTCAACCGGAGCAGCTGCTATCATCACCCAGGTAATTACCTCGGGTCCCTTATCACCCGATGCAATCCAGGGTATTGGTGAAAAGACTCACGGGGTAGAAGGAGTAGCAGAACATGACTGGTGCATGGGGATCGACCTCAGCAAATGCATTGGCTGCCAATATTGCGTCTGGGCTTGCCAGGCAACCAATGATGTACCTGAAGATGAAATGCGCTGGAATATTGGTTTCCCTGAACGCACAGAAAGCGGGACAGAGTTTTTTATGACCCGTCCCTGTCTGCATTGTGAAGAAGCTCCCTGTGTAAAAGTCTGTCCTGTGGGAGCAACCTGGAGCCGTGCTGATGGCATTGTTACTATGGATTACGACCGCTGTATCGGCTGCCGGTACTGCGAAGTGGCCTGCCCCTACGATGTCCGGCGATTTAACTGGAAAAGGTCCACTAAAGAAAATCCTTATCATCCCACTTGGGGTTCTGCCGAGGTTGAACGAAGAGACCGCGGTGTTGTTGAAAAATGCACCTTCTGCAGTCACAGAATCGATCGCGGACTTGAACAAGGCTTCACTCCCGGAATTGACCGAGAAGCCACGCCAGCCTGTGTCAATGTCTGCCCGGTGAATGCCCGGGTCTTCGGTGACCATAATGATATCAATAGTCCAATTTCTGCCTTTGTTCGGGATAATGAGACTTTCCGCCTGCGGGTAGATTACGGCACCGAGCCGAAAGTGCATTACATACTACCAGAGAAAGAGGAAGGTTAACCATGGCCAGATTTGATTTTTCTATTCCCAAAGAAGGCCGACAACGTGCCTGGTGGATCTGGATTGGCGTGCTGGGATTGATTCTGGTAGTGGGGATATTTGGTGCTATCCGAGTATTTGCCATAGGCCTGCAGGTTACAGGCTTATCCGACCAGGTTCCCTGGGGCTTATGGATCACCCAGGATCTGAGTTCAATTGCCACCGGTGCCGGAGCATTCACCTTCTCAGCTATTGTTTACCTGTTCAGGATAAAAAAATACCAACCTATCGCCCGGGCTGCCGTTTTCGTAGGTTTTTTGGGCTATTCTTCAGCGATGATAGCCCTGGCCCTGGATATTGGACGCCCGGATCGCTTCTGGCACCCTCTGGTTTATTGGAATGTTCACTCGGTTTTATGGGAAGTCACCTGGTGCGTCATCCTTTACTCTATTGTACTGGTGCTTGAATTCCTGCCGATCCTCTTTGAAAATAAATTCTTTGATCGCTGGCCTAAGTTAAGGGATTATGGGATATTAATCCACAAAGCATCCCCGATATTCGCAGGTATAGGCTTGGTTTTATCCCTTCTGCATCAATCATCATTGGGAGCAACTTACGGTGTTCTATCCGGACGGGCGATCTGGTACAAACCATCCTTGCCGGTTATGTTCATACTTTCCGCGGTTGCCGGTGGTATTGCTATGACCCTGCTGTTGACCATTATCGTTAGCAAATTGAACAATAGAAAGATCATCAGCCGGGAACTGCAATATGATATTTCCCGTATTGCGGGATATGCCCTGCTGGCATATCTATATCTGAAATTATGGGATTGGGCTTCTACGTCTTATTACAGCCAGTCACCCGGCACTACAGAGGCCCTGGCATTATTGCAATCTACAACCCCCTATACCAGAACCTTCTGGTGGATCGAGATAGTTTTAGGCGGTGTTGTTCCTGCCATAATTCTACTCAATGCCCAATTGAGGAAAAATGACCGCTATACCATGATGGCATTGGCAATGATAGTAGTTGGGGTAACTGTCAATCGCTGGAATGTAACCCTCTCGGGGTTAATCGCTCCACCGCAATGGTCACCAGGTGTTCTGGGAAATGTACTATCAGCTTCTTACCTGCCAACCTGGAATGAGATCATAGTCTCGATCGGGATCATCGCTTACGCTCTGTTGGCTTTTAGTTTCGGAGTTAAATATCTGCCAATATTTCCCAAGGATGGAGAAGTTATCCATTCAAGTAGATAACGCGTTTTCTCGTATAAACGAATAAGCGCATCATTAGTATCTGAAGCGCTTATTGTTACAAAAATTAGTTTGTTGGACTCTGACTGATAAGTAAAACTTAAGGTTATAATAATGAATAGTAATAATAAAATAGCCGCCTTATTATCAGATAAACCTATGTTAGATGCCCATCAATTAAATATATTTTTAGTCGCTGCTGAAACTCTTAACTTTACCCAGGCAGCTGAACGGCTGCATATGAGTCAACCAAGTGTCAGCCAGCATATCCGGTCCCTGGAAAAACACTTTGACGAAGTACTCTTTATCCGCCAGGGAAGATCTTTGATCCTGTCGGATGCCGGCAGGATCCTAATTCCCCTGGCCCGCCAATTTGTCAAACAAAGCACACGCATTAATGAAGCCATGTCCTCTCTAAAAGGCCATATCAAAGGCCGGATCAGCATCGGGTGTAATGCCATTTCGGGTGGTTATGTTCTCCCGGTATTTTTTAATCAATTCCATGAACTTTATCCTGAAGTCACCATATCCTGCCTGACAAATATGTGTGACTCTCCTTATGGATCATTACGAAATGGAAACTTACATTTCCTGTTCACTAACCTGGGACGCCATGTTGAACCCTGTTATGAAGTTAAACAACTTTTGACAGAGGAAATCGTGCTGATCACTCCCCTCGATCATAGCTGGGCAGGTAGAGAATTCGTAGAGGTGGAAGAATTATTAGAAGAAAAATTTATCCTGCCAGGGGAAAATACCCTTACCTATGAAAAGGTAAATTCCGCTCTGGCGCCAAAAAATTTCTCCTTGCTGCAGCTGAATTCATTTCTGACTTTAAGCCATACCGAAGCAATCACTTTATCTGTTGGAAAAGGCCTGGGAGTAAGTTTCTGTTCAAAAATCATCGCCTCCACTTTTGGAAATGTTGCAATAGTACCTATTAAGGACGTTGAAATCAAGCTGGATTTATCCATCCTGCGGGATAGAACACAACTCTCCACCGGTGCAAGGGACGCTTTCTGGGAATTTATGGGAACAATTCCCGAACATATCATGCACAATGGGACCGGATAAGAAAAAAACCACAATCTTCATCAGCTCTAAGTGATCCAGCGATATTAATTCGAATCACACCCAAACACCCTTCTATACAAGGGTGTTTTCCTTTTTGAACCATAAAACACACAAAACCAACAATTATTACAAATATACCTATACAAAAATACCCGTCATGTTATAATCTTCACAATCTATATACCTCTATGTACATATATGAATGATAACAAACTAACCTTAACTCAAGAAATTAACCAGCTCCATGCCAGTGTCTGTTCGGCGATTTCAGAGCCTAACCGCATCCTTTTGTTATATGCTATCCATGAAAAACCCCGCAATGTTAATAACCTCGCGGAGGTTGTGGGTATCAGCCAATCAGCAGCTTCCCGCCATTTAAAAGTTCTAAAGGAACGAAATTTGATCACTGCCCAACGGGATGGCACTCAAGTGATATATCAAATGACGGATGACAGGATCATCAAAGCGTTAAATATGCTTCGTGAGATGATGTTGGATAATCTAGCTCAACAAGCTAAATTAATTAATGCTTCCCAATCTACAGATAAAGGAAAATAATGAAACAATCCAAGTTTAATTGGTTGATTGGTGCCGCCATTGTTGTCAGTATAATCATCATTCCGATTGTGGTATTTTTTCCTCGCAGTAAGGCCCCTGCCAGCGTTGATCCCTGGGACAACGTTCCCCTGAAAATCCCTCACACAGACCACTCAGCAATTATCCAAGGACCATTTGAAACGGGACCAGATGTAACACGGGCCTGCCTGGAATGCCATCAAGAATCTGCCCAGGAAATTATGGGTACAGCTCACTGGACCTGGGAAAGCGCACCATACAATATTGAAGGACGGGAAGGCACAGTCACAGTTGGGAAAAAGAATTCAATCAATAATTTCTGCATTGGTATCCAGGGAAATTGGCCCGGATGCACTTCCTGTCACGCCGGTTATGGATGGGAAGATGCCAATTTCGACTTCAGCCAACAAGAACAGGTTGACTGCCTGGTCTGCCACGACAATACAGGCACATATGTAAAAGGATATGCCGGTTATCCAGTTGAGGGTGTTGATCTCCTTGAAATAGCCAAAAGTGTCGCACTCCCCACCCGGGAAAACTGCGGCGGCTGTCACTTTAATGGCGGTGGGGGTAATGCAGTCAAACACGGTGATCTCGACGAAACCCTATACTTCCCGCCCTCAAATGTTGATATACATATGGGTGAACACGATTTCCTGTGCACGGACTGCCACCAAACTGAAGATCACAATATAATGGGCCGATCAATCTCTGTGAGCCTGGATGATGCTAATCAGGTTTACTGCACTGATTGCCATAGCCAGGATCTTCATGAAGACGATCGGATAAATGTTCATGTAGACTCTGTTGCCTGCCAATCCTGCCACGTACCCAATGCCGCTACCCGGGATGCTACAAAAATGTATTGGGATTGGTCCACTGCGGGTAGTGACGAAATCACAGAAAGCCTGCACACTTACCTGAAGATTAAAGGAAGTTTTGTTTACGAAGATAACTTCACACCCGTATACCGCTGGTACAACGGCGGTGTGGCCGAGCGTTATATACTGGGTGATCTGATCGACCCCCTGGCAGTCACTTCCATTAACCTGCCATCCGGGACAATCGTTGATGAAACCGCCAAGGTCTTTCCCTTTAAGGTTCACCTTGCTAAACAGCCATATGACACAGTGAACAATATACTTCTTCAACCAAAAACATATGGTGAAGGTGGATTTTGGACTGAATTTGACTGGGATTTGGCTCTCCGATTAGGTTCGGAGATCACAGGTCTTGATTACAGTGGTCAATACGGATTTGCGGAAACTGAGATGTATTGGCCAACCACTCATATGGTTCGGGCAGCATCAGAAGCCCTTACCTGCAATCAATGCCATGGCCCTGAAGGAAGAATGGATTGGGAATATTTAGGTTATTATGGCGATCCAATCGATTGGGGCGGCCGTTTCCAATCCAACAGTTATCAACCCTAAGAAAGGAAATTTGTTGAAATGGTTTATAAAATTGCCCGCCTCAATAGGATAAGTAAAATCCTCTTTATTTGCGGAATATCTTTAATCCTCATTACGGGAGCGGTTCTCATAACTCAAAATATCGCATCTGCAAGCGCACCAGAAAGCGATAGTGAACAAACTTCCCCCCTTCATCCACCTATTCCGTTTTTGGATGAATACAGTGAGAATGTCCTTGAAACAGGCAACCCTGTATCCACTATGAATACCTGTGGATCTTGCCACGATACTGATTTCATAACAAAACACAGCTTTCATGTCAGTGCTGGCATTAATGATTTATCAATTCCAGGCAGTACTGTCACAGAAAGGCCCTGGGATATCTCACCGGGATTTTTTGGTTCCTGGAATTCAATTGAGTATCGTTACCTGAGTCCACAAGGGGATGAGCGAGTTGACCTAACAACCCCAGATTGGATCAGGCTTTACGGAATACGCCATGTCGGCGGAGGACCAGCCATATTTGCCCGAAATGGTGAGCTGCTGGTTGATCTGCCATATAGAGCAAACAGCGTTGAAACTAACAGCACCAATCCAGAAACCGGAGAACTGGAACGCTGGGACTGGAAGAAATCAGGAACAGTTGAAATGAATTGTTTTCTCTGTCATACGCCTGCTCCGAATACTGAAGCCAGGGCTGATGCCCTTCAGGGCGGTGATTTCAGATGGGCAAATACTGCGACCTTGCTTGGAACAAATATCGTCTATGAAAATGGAAATTATTTTAGCTGGAATTCTGACGCATTTAACGACCAGGGAGAACTTCTGCCGGATTTTATTAATATCCAGGATCCTACTGACAGCAATTGTGGTTTGTGCCACGGATTGGTTCATGACAATGTTGAGAATCCCCTGATTACACTGGGATGTTCACCAGAGCGCTGGAGCACAATCACTACCGGTCAAATCATTTCTCCGCAAAAAATGGCTGATTCCGGGATGAATCTGGCCAACAAGGAAGACCTCAATCGATCCTGGGATGTTCATGCTGAGCGTCTGTTAAGCTGTGTTGACTGCCACTATTCCATCAATAATCCCCTCTATTATCAGGAATCTGAAGCAACCAAGCCCGACCATCTTCTCTTTGATCCCCGCCGGGTTGAAATTGGTGAATACCTGGAAAAACCTCTCCATCAATTTGCCAAGGGAAATAGCGCTCAAAGCAATGTCGCACCGGAATTAACAGATACCATGCGTACATGCGGATCCTGCCATGATGTTGGGGCTAAACATGATTGGCTTCCTTACCTGGATAGCCATTTAGACGCTCTCAACTGTGAAACTTGCCATATCCCCAAACTTTATTCCTCAGCCAATATGGTGCATGACTGGACAGTGCTTCTTCCCGGCGATCTGCCAAGGCGGGAGTGCAGGGGCGCAGAAGGAGATGTCAGCACTATGGGATCTCTGTTAACCGGGTATGAACCTGTGTTAATCCCCAGCCCGGATCCAGATGGAGAGATGCGCCTGGCTCCGCATAACCTGATCACCACCTGGTTCTGGATTTATGGCAATCCTCCCCGGCCTGTGATCTTTAGTGACCTTCAACAGGCCTATTTTGAAGATGGTAGTTATCATCCAGGAATAATCTTGAGATTTGATGAGAATAAAGATGGGGAAATCTCACCCGAAGAGATGGTAATTAATACTCCAGCGAAAGAAGATTTCGTTCGAGACCGGCTGACATTGTTGGGTTTAATAAATCCCAGGATCGTAGGTGAGATCCAACCCTACAGCATTAATCATGACGTGGCAAGCGCTGGATGGGCTCTTTCAGATTGTACAGCTTGCCATGGGGAAGAATCTCGCATCACGCAGCCAATAAAACTTGCTGCAGTGGTTCCAGGCGGTGTCCAGCCCCAATTTGTGGCTGGTACAGAGCGCGGCCTGGAAGGGTCAATAGAAAAAGGTGATGATGGTGCCTTGTACTATTATCCAGCCTCAAGCATGGAAAGTCTCTATATATTTGGACATAACAATCTGGCCTGGCTGGACTGGACCGGTTTGATAGTATTTGCCGGAGTTTTCCTGGGTGTTATCACCCATGCAGGGCTGCGAATATACTTCGCTTCCAAGATGACATCCAAAGAGAAGAAAACAAAACGAGTTTATATGTATGGCACGTATGAACGAATGTGGCATTGGCTGCAAACATTGGCAATTGTTTTGCTGCTTTTGACCGGACTGGTCATCCATCGACCGGATACATTCAGTTTCCTTGATTTTCGAAACATGGTGCTAATCCATAATATCCTTTCAGTTATTCTGGCAGTAAATGCCTTTTTAGCACTGTTTTACAACCTGGCAAGCGGTGAAATCAGGCAGTTTATCCCGCGTCCAAAGGGTTTCTTTGATCGCACATTTTCCCAGGCGATCTTCTATTTGAAAGGGATCTTTAAAGGCGAACATCATCCCTTTGAAAAAACTCCTGAAAAGAAATTGAATCCGCTTCAACAAATCACATACTTTGGTTTATTGAATGTGCTTCTGCCCCTGCAGGGAATCACAGGCATGTTGATGTGGGGAGTACAACGCTGGCCGGATCTGGCGAATCAATTGGGAGGTTTGCCGGTATTGGCTCCTGTACATACCATAATTGCCTGGTTATTTGCTTCCTTTATGATATTGCATGTTTACTTAACCACAACCGGTCATACTGCTGTCTCTAGTTTGGAAGCAATGATCAACGGCTGGGAAGAGATCGAAATCTGAACAGAAATAACCGCTTATTTAAGGTTAACCGCAAATTCGTGATTTAGAGAATAAATCACAAAAAGTGAGATAGAATATGGCAGAAAAAACTAACCAGGAAAAAAAGAAGTTTTCCATAAAGGGTTTATTTAATAAACCTTCCCAACCTTACGCAAATGCATACCTGGGAGGTGTACTACTGGGTTTGGTGCTGTTTTTTTCCTATTTTATTACAGGAAACGGACTAGGAGCATCAGGAGGACTAAGCCGTTATGCAGCATTCATAGAAGATCTAATTGCTCCCGGACATATCGATCAGGTCCCATATCTGATTAATATGGCGGGGGGTCAGTTAAATCCCCTGGACAGCTGGATTGTCGTTGTCACTACCGGTGTGCTGATCGGAGGATTTGTTTCTGGCGTCATCCACGGCAGAACAAAATTCGAAACCAACAAAGGTCCGAATATTCCAATAAAACCCGTTGGTTATTTGCCTTCCTGGGTGGGATATTTTTCGCCTATGGAGCAAGATTGGCCAGGGGATGCACTTCCGGACAGGCATTATCAGGGGGAGCAACCTTATCTGCTGGAAGTTGGGTGGTAATGTTTTCCATCTTCGGCGGCGCATATGCCATGGCGTACTTTGTGCGCAGGCTCTGGAACTAGAGGAGATAATCATGATACCTTTTCCCTTACACTTAGAATCTCTGCTGGGCAAACCGCTCATGTATCTCGTCTTTCTGTTGATTGGTTTCTTATTTGGCTATGTGTTGGAGATATCCGGATTCAATCACTCGCCATCATTAGCAGCCCAGTTTTATTTCAAGGATCTGCGGGTTTTCAAAGTTTTCTTTACCGCGATTGTGGTTGGAATGCTGCTGCTGTTTGCCAGCTCTGCAATTGGTTTGCTCGATTACAACTTGATCTGGGTCAACCCCACTTATCTCTGGCCAGGCATCGTGGGAGGATTAATCATGGGAGTTGGATTTATCCTGGGAGGTTTTTGCCCGGGCACATCTCTGGTTGCCCTGGCTACTCTGAAAATTGACGGAATGTTTTTTGTGCTCGGTGGCCTGGTAGGTGTTTTCATTTTTGGAGAAACAGTTGATTTTTATAAGTACTTCTTCAACGGCAGCTACTTTGGACGCTTAACCCTGATGGATGTTTTCAATTTACCAACAGGGATCACGGTTATCCTGGTTACTCTGATGGCAGTTTTTATGCTCTGGGGTGGCGAATATTTGGAAAAGATTTACGGAGGCAAAGATCCTAAAAAAGCTCCCCGCGCTCGTTATTACGGGGCAGGGGTTCTTGTCCTGTTTGCAGCAGGCATTGCCATTATCGGTCAACCAACTACTGAAGACCGTTGGGCTCGTCTGGAACCTCTGCGCGGTGATTCCCTGGAGAATAGGGATGTTTATATCCATCCAGGTGAGCTGCTGGAAACATTCCATGACCATAAACTTAACCTGGTAATGATCGATGTCCGGGAAGAATCAGATTACAATCTGTTCCATTTGCTGGATGCAGAGAATATTATGCCCGGTGAAATACCTGCTGAAATCGATGGATTCATCGCTCAACCTGCCAATACTGTCTTTGTGGTCATGAGCAATGATGAAACCACAGCCACCGAGGTATGGAAAGCCATGACCGCCCAGGCTGTTCCCAATGTGTATATTCTTTCAGGCGGAATTAATAACTGGTTGGACACCTTCGCAACAACTTACGAAGAGGATTTTTGCGGAAAAATCACGGATGCTGGTGATGAAGAATTAAGATATGAATTTAACGCAGCCCTGGGATCAAATTGCCCTGCTGCTTACCCGAACCATGAACAATATGAACTTGAGTACGAGAAGAAAATAAAACTGGACCTCAAACGAGCTCCAGTTGGTGGAGGTTGTGGTTAAGCGATCTAAATATAAAAAAGCCCTCAGCTAATTAGTTGAGGGCTTTTTTTAAATTAATATTCGATTATCTAAACATCCAGCAAAGCGTCAATCTCTCCCCTGATCGCATTGAGATCTTCCAAGCCCAGATAAACAATAGCATATCGAACATAAGCCACTAAATCCAGTTCTTTTAATCCGGCAATTACCATGTCTCCCACAACCCGGGATGAAACCTCAATTTCTCCCATAGCCTGAAGATCTGATTCCACATCCCCAACCAATCTATCAATATCTGCTGCCGAAACAGGTCTTTTATCGCAGCTGATTTGGATGCCTCTTGAAAGTTTCTGGCGGTTAAATTCTTCTCTGGTTCCATCTTGTTTCACAACCAGTGGTGTATCAAGAATGGCCCGCTCATACGTACTGAATCTTTGCTGGCACTGGAGGCATAATCTTCTTCGCCGTGTGCCTCCTCTCTTATCATGAGAAGTATCCAGCACCCTGGAATTATCATCTTTGCAATAGGGACATTTCATATGAGATCACCTGTCTGGGTTTAATTCACCAATGCTGATTTTAGCATACATCCTTATCAACCACTAGTTAAATAACCTGCAAAAAATACCAATTATCTTTATCCTATGTCCCCTTAAAACCGTTCTCCTGCTGGAAAATCAGCAGGAGAACTTGTCCAGACAACATCCATCCCTACCAGGAGGAGGCCGGTTTAGGGTGGATTTACCCGAGATAATAATCCCAAAAGAAAACTTGGATCCATTTTGCAGTAATAATTAATCACATCAGCCAATTAACTAATTGTTGCGAGTGCGATTCCTTAAAAACGTAGGTATGTCCAGGTTCTCTGTGTTGAATTGGCGGGGTACAAATTCTACTTCTCTTCCTTCCTGTACCTGATTCGCTGGCTGAGATCCTCTCATATCCCGCGGAAAAGATCGCTCCATAATGTTCCGGGGCATTCCCGATTTTTGAAATCCAGTAGCGATCACAGTTATGCGGAATTTATCCTCCATAGAGGGATCGATCACAGCACCAAATATCAAGTTAACTTCTGGGTGAGCTGTTTCCTTGATAATCGCAGCTGCCTCGTTCACCTCAAAAAGGGCCAGGTCTGTGCCTCCTGTAACATTGAAGAGGATGCCCCGGGCTCCGTCAATGGTGATATCCAACAGGTCACTTGACATGGCCTGCAAAGCAGCATTCTTTGCCCTGTCTTCGCCAGTAGCCTCACCAACAGCCATCAAAGCGGCGCCGCCTTCGGACATGATCGCGCGAACATAAGCAAAATCCAGGTTTATCAGACCAGGAATAGTGATAAGTTCAGAGATGCCCTGAATGCCCTGTCGTAGGACATCATCAGCTACGATAAAGGCTTCCTGCAGACTGGCACGTTTATCAACGATTTGTAATAGCCGATCATTAGGAATCACGATCAGTGTGTCTACTTGTTCTTTGAGCAAGGATATTCCCTGATCAGCAGTGGCGATCCGCTGAGTTCCCTCAAACGTGAAGGGCCGGGTCACAACACCAATCGTTAAGGCGCCGATTTCCCTGGCGGCCTGAGCAACAATTGGAGATGCTCCGGTTCCCGTTCCGCCACCAATTCCGGCAGTGATGAAAACCATATCGGCACCCTTGAGCACGCTATAAAGATCATCAGCGGATTCCTCGGCAGATTCCCGTCCAACCGAAGGATCTCCCCCGGAACCTAATCCACGGGTTAATTTATCTCCAACCCGGACCTGGATGGGCGCTTTAGAGCGCAGCAGGGCCTGGGCATCGGTATTGACTGCAATGAACTCTACACCGGTGAGCCCGGCGTCGATCATGCGGTCAACGGCATTACAGCCGCCTCCACCGACACCAACAACTTTTATTCGAGCAAATGATTCTGTTTCTTTGATGGGATCCATTGTATTCTCCTCTATACTAAAAATCCTTGTGGTGTGTGGTCATTGTTTATGGCAACAAACGTCTGACGAAATTTATCACTTTTTCCCAACTGACGGTATCCTCATTAATTTGTTTCCTGTAGCTGTCTTTCTCATAAGATATCGTGTTCATTAACACCGTCCAATCTAATAAACCTACACTGGTTGAATAGGCCGGATTATAGAGCTGATCCGTCATCCCTAGCAGGTTTTCAGGTTGAGCAACCCTGACAGGGAAATTAAACATTTTCTTGGCAAATTTACTGATACCGGGCAAAGAACTTGTCCCTCCAGTCAGGACCATGCCAGCAGGAAGCAAACCATCATAACCCGAGCGTTTGATCTCTTGAATTACATAACTAAATAATTCCTCAATTCTGGCTTCTATGATTAATGCCAGGTCGCGCCTGCGGTATTCCGATTTGGCATCATCACCAAAGGGTCGAATATGGAACATCTCATCTTCCTGGATATCTGAGCGCAAGGCATGTCCATGTTGGATCTTGACTTTTTCAGCCTGATCCATAGATAGACTTAACCCGTGAGTGATGTCTGAAGTAATTAAATTACCTCCAATTCCCATCACCATTGTGTGCCAGACATCTCCGTTTATATAAATTGCCAGATCGGTAGTGCCGCCGCCAATATCACAAACCACTACACCCATTTCACGTTCGGTATCTGTTAAAACAGCTTCGGCTGAAGCTAGCGGATTAAGAACAAAAGCTTCCACCTCTGCTCCGGCTCCGTTAACGCACTGTTCCAGGTTATCCAAAGAAGTGGATGCCGCAGTTATGATGTGCGCTTCAACTTCCAACCGGTAACCATGCATGCCGATCGGCTTTTGGATGCCTCCCTGCCCATCAACAGAGAACCCTCTCTGAATAACATGAACAATATCCCTGTTATGGGGGATCGAGACTGCTTTCGCAGAATCCAAGGCCCGGAAGACATCATGCTGGTCTATCACACCCCCGGTCACCCCGCTTGCACCCTGACTGTTAATAGAAGAGACATGGGAACCCGCCAGGCTGACCTGGGCAGAGGTGATTTCCAACCCGGATGTCCTTTCCGCTTTATCAATGGACCGTTTTATGGCTTTGCCGGCAGTATCTATATCCACCACAACACCTTTCCGCAATCCCCGGGAAGGTTCAATACCTACACCAAGGATGCGAAATTTATTTTCCGCTTCAACCCTGGCAACCAGGGTGCAGATTTTAGTTGTGCCAACATCAATTCCTACGATGATCGGTGCATCCAACAAGCTCATTGTTCCATCCTGAAATAAGGTGATTCCAAAAACTCAACATTAATTATTTTGGGAGTTATTCTTTTTCCCAATAAATAGTCCACCAATGATTGATAAACATTCATTTTTTGCTCAGCGTTATCATTATTGAATCCAAAGTAAACAACCCATCCCCGGGCATCATGCCAGCCAAGACCATGGTCGGGGTCATAGATCATATCCACATTTTCAGGGATATGTGGCGCCAGGGCTGATACTGTATCAACAATGCGGGGATCCACAAATCGGTCCTCGACAGTGGGAGGCAGCATGGTCGATTTCACTTGGACAACATCCAATCCAATATCGTGGGGATCAAAGGCAACCCCAAATTTATCAACCCAACGCACATGTCCATCCCAGTTCCAGGCTAAAACAGGATAGCGTTCCTCCAGTGATATCAACACACTGGCTGGCCAACTGACATCCACTTCAATTTCCGACAATCCAGGATATGTCAGGCGTAAATCTTCCGTAATCCTAGCTGGATTGATAAAGAAGATCGATGATCCTGTCAAATTTATTGCCTGGGAAATCTCTCTTTCGGTAAATCGTTCCAACCCTTGTATCTGAATATTCGTTATCTGGAACAAATCTGCCTGTGGGAGCAGGATTAATCCCAATAAGAAGCTGATTGACAACACACCGGACAATATTCTCCATTTATTGCTTACCTGAGGTACAGATGGTAAACGTATTTCCGCTCCCGGAGATGAAAGAACAAGATCTATCCGTCGGCGCGGTAACGTCCGATTCTCGACAGCAGCAGTGTTTACTCCAATCTCAGTGCGAGACAGAACGGGAGGTGTCCTCCGGGATTTTACTGCAACGGAAGATCGCTGCAATTCCCGGGAAGATCTGAATGAAGACCTCTTTTCTGCTCTGGTTCGGATTGTTTTTTCCATTGTCCTGTTATGCCTCAAATTCGTACTTACGAACTATTTGATCTTTTTCTGTTTTTCTTTCCATCGCTAAGTCAATAAGCTCGTCAATCAACTCAGCGTACGATAACCCGGAAGCTTCCCAGAGTTTTGGATACATACTGATGGGTGTAAAACCAGGGATGGTATTCAATTCATTCAAGTAAATCTCTCCTGTATCTTTATCCACCAGGAAATCCACTCTGGCCATCCCAGCACAGTCAATCGCGCGGTAAGCCCTCAAAGCATATTCCTGCAATAATCCGGATTGTTCATCACTTAAATCTGCCGGGATAATTAATTCTGAACTATCATCGTGATACTTCGCTTCGTATGAATAAAACTCAGCAGTTGGTCGGATTTCGCCAGCTACGGATACTCTGGAATTCTGATTACCAAGGACACTTAACTCAATCTCTCTGGCATTGATACCTTTTTCAACCAGGATCCTCCTATCATAGCGGGCAGCATCCTGGATCCCGTTGGCCGCTTCCTCAATATCCTTACACTTGCTCACACCAACCGAAGAACCCATATTGGCCGGCTTGACGAATAAGGGATACTCACTGAATTGTTCAACGCGTTCCAGAACACTTTCCATATCATTTAAATCTGAACTGTGAACCAGAATAGAAGGCACAACAGGGATCTGGTTAGCTATCATGACATCCTTGAAAAGAGCTTTATCCATACCAACCGAAGATCCCAGGACACCAGCACCTACATACGCCAATCCATTGAGTTCGAATAAACCTTGCATAGTTCCATCTTCACCATAGGATCCGTGCAGCACCGGGAAGATCACATCAAGTTCAGCAAATACCCGGATGATCTCTTCTCCGCCCTTCTGAGTGAGAGAATAGAGATCTGATCGAGCAGGAACCGGGAGCATCACTGCCGGTGACAATTGATCCAGGTTGTTTTTCGAAAGAGCATCGAGAACATCATCGCCTACCAGCCAATCTCCAGCTAGAGTGATCCCAATCTGTGTTATTTGATATTTCTCCGGGTCGAGTGTGTTCAATACTGAACGCGCCGATACCAGGGACACTTCATGCTCACCTGATCGACCCCCGAATAACACCCCTAATCTCAACCGCTCTGCCATCAAATCTGCCTACTCCAATCCCCGATAAACTGAATTTCCAATTCCAACTCAACATTAAACTTCTCAGCTACCCGATCTCTTACCAGAGCAATTAGGGCAGCAATATCATTTGCACTGGCATTTCCCTTATTAATGAAAAAATTTGCATGTGCTTCACTGATTTCTGCGCCTCCAATTCGGGTACCTTTCAACCCTGCACTTTCAATCAACCTGCCCGAATATTCACCGGGGGGATTCTTGAACATACTGCCCAGGCTGGCGCCCTGAGGTTGTGAAGCCTTACGTTTTTCTGCAATTTCAGAAATCCGTTCCTTCACTAATTCTGGTGTGCTTCTCTCCATCTTGAAAGTCGCGTTAAGGACTACCGCCGACTTTTTTCCTGACTTTATTACACTCGACCGGTAATCATATGCAAAATCCTCCACCGACCATTCTGATCGCTGAAGTTTGTCATCAGTAGGATGCAAGATTTCTGCCATTACAAGGGTAGCCGCCACATTGGATCCGAAAGCTCCTGCATTATTCACCACCGCCCCACCGACTGTTCCTGGAATACTTGATGCCCATTCCAGACCACTAAAACCTCTGGAACCCATCCGCCTGGCCAAATTCCCAAAACTTGCGCCTGATTCGGCATTTACCCGGGGAGAGTTTCCTTCTTCATCAATGAAGGTGATATTTTTTGCTTCGTTGATCACAACCACTTCCCTAATTCCCAAATCGCTGATTAATGTATTCGATCCACCACCCAACAACATAAAGGGGATCTTCTCATCCCAGAGAAACCTTATCGCATCCTCCAGTTCTTCCCCGGATTTCACATTGACCAGGAAATCCGCCGGGCCCCCTACTCCTATGACTGAATACCTCGCCATACCTTCATTCAGCAATAGCGCATCGCCAAAATGGGATCTGAGGGCATTCATCTGGGTTTGAGAGACCACCGGTTTAGACATGTTTTACCTATAGGTCCTTAATTCGATCAACAACCTTATTTACAACTTTTGAGGAAAGTTCTTTTCCCTGATCAGCTAATCCATTCAACTCAGCTTGAAGTTGAGGATTTTCTTTAACCACCCAATTCATTTTTCTGGGCGAGTTGAACGATAAGTCTACAACCTGGTCTCGTTCATTTTGAAGAGTATTGGCAGTCATTGTTATTCTCCTCTCCTAATTCCTTTTTTGGGCAGACAAATAATTTTCTAATTCATCATTAATTTCAATGGCATCCCCTGCAGAAAAAATCAACAGCACATCACCAGTCCGTAGTTCTCCTTTTAAGTAATCACTGGTCGGAATTTTCCCGGAAATATGGACTGCTTTGACACCCTTGATGGCAGCCGTCAGGTTGGAAATTGAAAAATCCGCGGGTTTCTGTTCCCTGGCAGCATAAACATCCAGTATTATCAACTCGTCGGCATCAGCAAACGCATCAGTAAAATCAGAAAACAAGGTTTGAGTTCTGCTGTAGGTATGGGGCTGCCAGACCCCTACTATCCTACGGTCCGGGAAGGTTAATTTGGCAGCTGCCAGGGTCGCCTTAATTTCTGTTGGATGATGAGCATAATCATCAATCAAGTTAATTCCCTGGAACTCACCTCTGCTATCAAATCTGCGTTCACTACCCTTAAAATCTCTTAACGCCACGGAGATGTCTGTCCTGTCCAGGCCAAGCTGATCAACTGCAGCAAAGGCAGCAACCGCATTGAGCACATTATGTATACCGGGCAGTTGGAGAGATATATTTACCATCACACTTCCCTGGCCATCATTGATAGATAAACCAAATTCACTGCCGCCTCCAGGTATTGGTTGCACATCCCGGGCTATATATTCCCTTCCTTTTTTATCAAAACCATAAATAACTAACTTCTGTTCTTCTTCCAATTCAGAGGCTAATTTCATGGCTCCGGAATCCTCTCCACAAAGGACCAACATCCCTTTGGACCCTAATTTGTTCACAAAACCCTTAAAAGCCTCTTCAAAAGATTTCTCCGTGGGAAAAATATCCGGGTGATCGTGTTCAACATTGGTGATGACAGCCAGATCCGGGTTCAACCCCAGGAACATATGATCATATTCATCCGCTTCGATCACAAAATCATTTCCCGTACCGGCTTTAGCATTGGTCCCAAGATTTGTCACCACCCCGCCAACAATATAAGAAGGATCACGATCCAGAGCTGTTAATATCCAGCTCACCATCGATGTTGTGGTGGTTTTCCCATGGCTTCCAGCAATCGCTATCACATTTTTACCTTCCATCAAATGCCCCAAAAACTCAGACCTCTTTAACACCGGGATTCCAGCTAATTTGGCTGCCAGAATCTCCGGATTATCATCTGGAATCGCTGATGATCGAACAACCAGGTCTGCTCCCTTGATATTCTCAGCCTGATGGCCCTGGAATACTTTAGCGCCGGCAGCTTTAACGCCCTCGAACAGAGCAGAAACCGTGAGATCGGATCCACTCACCTGATAACCTTGTTCCAGGAGTACTTTTGCAATTGCGGACAATCCAGTACCTCCAATGCCGATAAAATGAATATGCTTCATCAGATGAACACCACCAACACAAACATAAAAGCGACCACAACCGAGAAGAATAATCCAATCTGATTACTGGCAAACACCGGCGGGAAATATTTTATGGCGGCTAGAGCTGCATCTCCTAACGGAGTTCCCGGCTGGGGCGGCATGATATTGGGGGAGAATGGATAATGGGCTGCCTCCATATAAAACCAGAGAGTTCCCACAATAAAGAATCCGCTCCCTAATCCCAACACTGCTCCCAGCAGCACGTCCTGAATCTTTTCCCGGCGGGCTTTATCCTTCAATACGGCCAGTCTGGGAGTCTGATAACCAAAAAAGGCCAGGATCGCAACTATCGCTGCCCGGGACCAAAATTGGACCTTGAGCTGACTCTGGATTGGGTCGGGTAGTGATTGAAATGCAGCCCCGGGGGCCAAGTTCTCTACCTGACTTAAAACATCTTCAAAAGGAACTATAAAAGCTGTGTAAGTTTCCAGCACATAAATCAGGAATAAGGCTAAGACAATGCTGAATACCACTAATAATTCCTTCGCCCAGCCGCGCATTGCACCAATCAATCCAAACAAAATCACGAACATCCAGAAAGCAGACAGGATGGAGATCATACGCTCTCTCCTCCTGGATCAATTCCTGCCAATTTAAAAAGCTGGCGGGCTATTTTTTCCGCGGCTTCAGGCTGCGCCAGTGATTTCATAGCCGAACTCATCAAAGCCAGTCTTTCAGGATCTCTCATTAAGGATTGAACTGTATCAAGAAGTTTTTCTGATAAAGCAGCATCTTCAATGATCTCTGCCGCATTTTGCCGGGCTAAATATTCTGCATTGGTCTTTTGATAACGCCAGGCATGCGGGTAAGGAACCAGGATCGCTGGTAATGAAAACATGGGGTACTCACCGAGGACAGAAGCCCCGCTGCGGGAAACAACCAGGTCAGCTAATCTCAATGCCGCTCCCATTTCATCATGTAAAAACGGATAAACACGGTAGTTCCTCTGTTCCATTTCTGTGAGTGATTTAACGTTTCCCTTGATTTCATCCCAATCCAGAGTTCCTGTTATATGGACAACTTGCATATCTTTAAGCAAGTCCGGTAATATATTATTTAATGCCCGATTGATGGATCGAGCGCCTTTGCTTCCACCAAAAACCAGCAGGACCTGGATAGTTGGATCCAATTCCAATGCTTTGAAAGCTTCTTCCCTGGTCCAGCGGAGCATTCTTAATCGAACCGGATATCCACTTACCAGGATTGGTTTTCCAGCCGGTGTATATAACCTGGTCTGGCCTACAGATACTGCAATTGAGGCTGCCAGGTTAGCAATAGTCTTGATAGCAAGACCCGGTTCAATATCAGGGATATAGACCAGGCTGGGAACTAACCTTCCGGCAATAGCAGCTGGTACAGCCAGGTAACCACCTGTAAATAGCAGTACATCAGGTTTAAATTTCCTGATGATCTTGCCGGCTTTCAGATAACCCCGCAGCAAAAGAGCTAGATTCCCAGGCAGGTTTCGCAGACCCACGCCGTGTAAACCAGCGGCTGGAATGGCCTGATAATCAATCTTTTGTCTGGAGATAATTTCTCCTTCCATACCATCTTCTCCGCCGACCCAGAGAACAGCACCAGCTGTCTTCCAGGAAGGGTTAAGATCGTTTAGTGCCTGCAGGACGGCTAAAGCGGGGTACACTCCCCCGCCTGTCCCGCCCGCGCAAATTAACAACCGCACCTAATGACCTCCGTTCCTGTTTTCTCCGCTCCAATTCAGTGCTCCTGGCAACACCCAGGATAATTCCCACTGCCGACAATGTAACCACCAGGTTTGACCCTCCCTGGCTTACAAATGGCAATGGATTCCCGGCCACTGGCAGCAGCCCGATAATTACAGCGATGTTTAAATAAGCTTCAAATACAATCCAGAAGACCAATCCAGCAACTAAGATTGATCCCAGACCATCGAGAGCTTCTTTGGCAATAATCATGCCCCTCCAGAGCAATAGAGCAAATAAAATCACTAACATGGTTGCACCCATAAACCCCAGTTCTTCCCCAACAACTGCAAAAATACTGTCAGTGTGAGGCACAGGAAGCAGTACTAGCTTGGCAACGCCCCTTCCAAGTCCTACGCCAAACCAACCACCATCAATAAAAGAAATAAAGGATTTCGCTATTTGTTCTGATCCAATATTATTGATATCCTGAATGCCTACCCAGAAATCTTGGATGCGCTGATAAATTTCAGGTTTTCGGAGAGCCACCATAACTGCACCCAAGCCGGTGGACACAACCATCAGTACCAGAATTTGCAGCAATGAGCCTCCTGCCAAATAAAACAGCAGCAAGCCGAGAACAAAAATGGTGACTGCAGCGCTGAGATCCGTCTGGATGGCAATTAAGCCGCCAACTGTACCGAGGATCAATGCCAGAGGGATGATTCCAAAATTGATCTCCTTGATTATGTCTCCCTTGGCTTCCAACCAGACAGCCAGGTAGATCACGATGACAATCTTTGCCAGTTCAGATGGCTGAACAGATTTACCACCCAAGAGAGCCCGGTCACCAATAATTAAAACCAGTAAAAGCAAGACAACTGTAAAAACAATAGCAACAACAGCCAGGCGATTCCTGGCCCAACGGTGGTAGTCCATAAAGTATAGGAAAACTGCTGAGCTTAAACCAATAGCCAACCAGATCAGTTGACGCATAAAGAAGGTATTTACATCCTTAAAAGCTTTCCAGGAAACATCCCAGGAAGCGGAATAAAGCATCAACAGCCCAAAGACTAGCAGTGACGCTACAATGCTCATGAAAGGTATATCAATCGCCAGGTCAAAACTGGACGAGTTAGGTTTCAGTTTAGTTTTTGAACGCATTGCCTGAAATACTCTCCTCGTTCTGCAAAATCTTCAAATTCGTCAAAGCTGGTTCCTCCCGGTGATAATAAAACCACCTCACCGGATTGGATAATTTCAGCAGCCTGCTGTACCGCATCTTCCAATCCGGCGCACTTAATATAAGACACACCCAGCTTGCCTTCATTCTGGGCTAATAACAAAGCATCTTCTATTAGATCTGCTGCTTCACCAAATAAAATCACTGATTTTACCCGTTCCTGCACTAGATCAGCAAACTGATCCCAGGGAAGATCCTTATCTCTTCCGCCCGCCAGCAATACCAGAGGCTCTTCAAAGGAATGAATAGCTGCGATAGATCTTTCCGGAGCAGTAGCAATGGAATCATTGATCCAATCTGCCCCATGCCAGGAACGCACAAATTCCAGCCTGTGCTCAATTCCCTCCAGGGCTTCTACGCCCTTCTTGATGGAATCTTCGGGGATTCCAGCCACCTTGGCAATAGCACAAGCTGCCAGGACATTCATAAGATTGTGCTCTCCACGCAATTTAATGCTGCGGATTGGTAGTAGAATTCGGGATGATTTTCCATCCCAGTAACAAATATTTTCCCCTTCCAGATAACTTCCTGCCTGTTCTGGACCCGGTCTATTAACTCCAAAACTTTCTAATCTACCCTGGACACGGGAGCGAAGATTCCAGGATCCCAGATCCTCACGATTCAACACAGCCACATCAGATCCTGTCTGGAAATCAAGAATATGGGTTTTTGCCCTGGTGTATTCTTCCATGGTCCCATGCCTATCAAGATGATTTGGTGTAACGTTCATTACACAAGCAATCGCAGGAGAGTTGGTCATTAATTCCAGCTGAAAACTTGACAGCTCCATAACAGCAATATGATCTGATTTGATTTGATCCAATACAGCTATTAATGGATTGCCAATATTTCCGCCGACCCAACTCTGTTCTTTTCCATAGGCATCTTCAACCATCTTCCCAACCAGCAAGGTGGTGGTTGTTTTTCCAGCAGACCCAGTGATGCCGATCACCAGACAGGGAACAAGCTCCATAAATATCTGGGAATCGTTGGTCAGGGGGATTCCCCGCTGCAAAGCTATTCGTACCAGGGGAATGGAAAGAGGAATCCCGCCTGACAGGGACAATCCGTCAGCCGTATCAAGCAGCTCAAGCGGATGGCTGCCTAAAACCCAATTCACATTACCCTGAAATCCTTCTTGAACAGTACCCAACACTTGTTCTTCCTTTTGATCTGTAATGGTTATTTCCGTTCCCCGTTTGCTGAGGTAACGCGCCAGAGCTAAGCCTTGACGAGCAGCTCCTACAATAACCAGGTGTTTTTCCTTTCCAATCATTCATCATGCCAAAGAAAGAGCTATTCCAACTAAACCAGCCACAAGTCCAATCAACCAGAAACGTTGTACGATCTGAGTTTCGCTCCAACCCAGAAGCTCAAAATGGTGGTGCAGAGGTGTCATCTTAAACACTCGTCTTCCTCCAGTAAGTTTGAAGAAAACTACCTGAATGACAACACTGAGCAGTTCACTCAAGGGGGATGATCCCGATAATGGGTAAAACCGCCCACTGACCGGTCATCAATGCCACAACTGCCAGGGTAGCTCCTAATGCCAGAGACCCGGTGTCTCCCATAAACAATTCAGCAGGATGTACGTTAAACCACAGGAAACCAAATATTGCTCCGACAAGAATAAAACAGAATCTGGCCAAAAATATTTGTCCCTGTATCAAGGCAATTGCTCCATAAGCGGCAAAGGCTGTGGCGGAGATCAATCCAGCTAAACCATCCAATCCATCTGTAAAATTCACCGCATTCGAGAAACCTGCAATGATAATGATGGCAATTGGGAAGTAGATGAAACCCAAATGGATCTCAAAATCCATTCCGGGGAAATAGAGTTCAGGAACATCCAGGGCAAATCGCAGAACCATCACTGTTCCAAACGCAATTAACAATTGAAGAATCAATTTTGCCAGGGAGGATAAACCATCTCCATCCCGGATTCCCCGCAGGCTGATCCAGTCATCTACAGACCCAACAATCGCATAGGCCAGGAAAACAATTACAGGGACCATGACCGAGTTGCCAAATACTGAAACGCCGAATACTTTAACGGCATTAAATAGGATGGTCAGCAAAACAACCGGGAACAGAATTAACACGCCACCCATAGTTGGAGTTCCCAGTTTGGATAAATGGGATTTCGGTCCATCCACCCGGATATGCTCTCCAATATTTAACATGCGCAATACCCTCAAGAGAGGCTGACCCCAGATCACTGTCAATAAAAAGCTGAAGGCTGATAATGCTAATGTCATAGAAGTATTAGTCATGATCCAACCTCCAGTGCAGCGACGATTTTATCCATGCGCATTCCCCGAGATCCTTTGATTAACACCACATCATCTTCATTAAGAAACTTATCTAAAAATTCAATTGCAGCAGCATTTTTCGGGAAGGAATGGATTTTGGATTGGTCCAATCCATAATCAGCTGCAGAATTAGCTATGATCAACGCTCGGTCACCAACAGTAACCAGAATATTAGCAACCTCAGCTGCCCGGATGCCTACTTTCCTGTGGCCCTGCTCCTCATAACGACCTAATTCAAGCATATCTCCCAGAACGGCAACCTTCCGTCCATCCATTTCTTCCAGCAGGTTAAGATCTGCCAGCATAGATTTGGGGGAAGCATTATAGGTATCATCCAATATCATTGCCCCGCAGGTCGCTCTAACAGCTACCAAACGCAGCTGAGTATGTTCAGATTTCAAGCCCCGACTGATTTCTCCCCATGACAATCCTTCCACCAGGCCTACTGCTGCGGACCTTAAAACAGTATGAACTGAATGTCTGCCGATCAGGGGAACTTTTAAATGAATAGTTTCACCCTGGTAATGAAGCCGGAACTTAATGCCTTCCAGGCCCAGTCCTTCTACCTGGTCTGCCCAAAGTTCCGCTTCCGAATTTAATCCGTAATAAAATATTCTGGCATCGGTTTGATCCGCCATGGCTTTGACCAGGTCGTCATCGTAGTTCAGAATAGCAACCCCATCCGGCGCTGCCGGAAGAGCTTGGACCAGCTCCGCTTTACCTCTGGCAATTTCATCCTGGGTTCCAGCCCTTTCTGCATGTACAGTTCCAATGGTTGTCAATACCCCAACAGACGGTTTTGCCAGATCACACAGGAATTTGATTTCACCCGGGACATAAAAGCCCATTTCAAGCACAGCCCTGTCATGACCATCACTCAACTTCCAGAGAGTCATCGGCAATCCAATTTCGTTATTAAGATTGCCTGGGTTTTTCAGGGTTCGATAACGCTGCTTTAAAACCGTTGTGGTGAGCTCTTTGGTGGTAGATTTTCCGACACTTCCTGTGATACCGATGATCCTCAGATCCAATTTTCGGCGCCAGTCTCCTGCCACTTTTTGTAAAGCCTCTAGAGAATTATCTACCAGCAGGCAAAAAGGAATTTCAAGGTCAGTTTCTAAATCGGTTTTTGAACCAGTGCGGAGATCCAGAACCCGAATCTCATCATCAACAGGATGGTCGATCAAAGCAAATGATGCTCCGTTTGAAAAAGCATCAGCTACGAAATCATGTCCATCGACTGATTCGCCTTTGAGAGCAATAAACATTGATCCCGGTATCAGGGTACGAGAATCAATGCTCACATCAGGGATGATTAACTCCGCCCAAGAGGGAGCTGAACCTTTTAGAGACTCCAGTACCACACGCAAAGTTATCATAGATCTGAATCCTGCAATGACATCCGCACTGCATCTGGCGGTATGCCCAAATGAATTACCAATCTTTCAACAACTTTTTTGAATACCGGGGCTGCGACAACTGATCCCCAGATCGATGAAGATGGTTTGGAGATCCAGACATAAACCAAGAATTGGGGATCGTCCGTTGGTCCCCAACCTACAAATGAGGTGTTGGTAGCGGAAGACTTATAGCCCTGCCCTGGAACGTAGATTTCAGCTGTTCCAGTTTTTCCCGCCAGGCTGTATCCCGGCACCAGGGCCAGGGAAGATTCATTCTGGAGGGATTGATGGAGCATTTCCGTCAGGGTTGCAGCAGTTTCTGGTGTGATGGGATGTCCAACTACAGTTTTCGGTGGTGTGTAGCGGTACCCATCATCAACAATAGAATGAATTATTCGTGGAGCAACCATCTCTCCCTGGTTGGCAATGGCCGAGACAGCTTTTACCATCTGGATTGGGGTGATTTCTATGCCCTGCCCAAAAGCATTTGTTCCCAACTCTGAGCGGGTATAATCTGAACTCCAATAACTCTTTACCAACCCGGGTGCCTCTCCTGATAGTTCGATCCCAGTCATCTGTCCAAAACCAAAACTCTGGAAGTAGTTGTAAAATTGTTCAGATTCAAGCTGAGTTGCCACCCAGGCCAGACAGACATTCAAGGAATTCTGTAAACAGGATGTCATATTCTGAGGTCCCCAGGCTTTATCATTCCAATTGCGAATGGTCACACCACCTATTTCAAACTGACCCTCATCGATAAATTCCGTATTCGGCTCCACAACACCGGCATCAAGTGCTGCAGCCATGGTGAGAACTTTTACAACCGATCCTGGTTCGTAGGATTTGATGGCATAGTTGAAGATATTTTCATGATTGTTGATAATATCGCTGTAATCTTCCTGCCAATATTGATCAATATCCGCCCGGGGAGAGGAAGCCATCGCCAATATTTCCCCATTCCTGGGATTCATGACAATGACTGTTCCAGCCAGAGCACCAGTTTTTTTAATGGCTTTATCAAGGATGTTTTCGACATCAGATTGGAGCACACTATCAATAGTAAGGATGATATTGGCACCATGATCAGGGTCTGGAGCCTGATCAGCTTTATGCGGGTCCCAAAGAGCCCATAAAGTTCGATCATTACCGAACAGTGTGGAATCATATTTTTCCTCTATACCTAAATGACCTGCATTGGTATCTCTCATTACAAATCCGATAATATTGGATGCCAGCATTTCTTCCGGGTAGCTTCGGGTCAGGTGCGGCGTACAACTCACACGAATTAGATGATTACAATCTATCACCTCGATTTTTTCTTCAATCGAGACGAGGCTTCCCTCCCCTTGAATATCTTCTGTCTGTCCGTCAGTAGAAATCTGATAATAATTTTCTACTCGAGCCAGGTATTCCATTAATTCTGCCTGTGTCGCAAATCGCTCAACAGTAATATTTTTTGTCAGTGGTCTGGGTTCCTGTTCCAGGAACTCCAGCAAATATGGATTTCTGATCCCAAAAACATCAATTGCAAGATCAGCTAGCACATTTACTTCATCCAGTTCACCTTCCTGGTAAAACTCCTCAAAATTGACATCCACAGAGTAGACTGTTTGATTCCCGGCCAGAAGATGACCATTACGATCCAAGATTAAACCTCTGCGTGAGGCAGCCTTTTCCCACTGACCCATCAAGCCCGGTATAGGCAGGTCACTGCTGTCCACTGTCAGCTGGATGCGGATCATTTGATAAATGATCGCCACAGCAAACAGCGAAAATGCCGCTGCAATGCTTATATATCGCCAGTTGTAATTGATCTTCTCATTCATAATCCCTCAAAGGGGGACAGGAATATTGAGAGCTTTTTCCCGATCCACTCAAACAGGGTCTCGTGGAATTCAATCAGGTTGACATTGATAACCGCCGGCTTGGTGTCGTTCTGTATCTCAACCCGGGTTTCTACTGTTAGATCAAATCCCAGCACTGGAACATAAAATACTTCTCCTGGATACGGAGCACGGAAACCCAATTCTTTAGCCTTAGTTTCCATCACCTCAAAACGGGACAAATTGGCTATCTCGTTGCGGTAATTGACACTCAGATAAACCAGGTTATCAATTTCATCTTTGGCTTGCTGCAGCTGCCTGCCTACTGAAACAACCCGGGCGGATACAACCAAGTAAGTGATCAACATCACTGCCGCGATCACAATCGCCATGAAAATACTTCCGATAATCTGGAGTTTCTGACGTCGGGGAGAATTTGAATAGGCTTGGATTAAGGATTCGGTCATTTTTTCTCTCAATGAAATTACTCTGATGCGACTGCAAGGTATCCTTTAATTAATTGCAAGCCCTGTGCCATTCTTTGGTAAAATTTTTTCTGCTACACGCAGCTTCGCACTCCGCGACCGGGGATTTACCCTGAATTCTTTCTCTTCCGGTCGGATCGGTCTCCTGGAGATTTCCCTGATTTGTGCAAAGTGGTCACAAACACAGATAGGGATTTCAATCGGACAGACGCAATCAGTGCTTTCCCTCCGGAAAAATTGTTTTACCAATCGATCTTCCAGAGAATGAAAAGCAATGACTGCCAACCGCCCTCCTGGTTTCAATGCATCCAGAGCCTGGGGCAAGAAAGCCTCAAGGGCTTCCAATTCATTGTTTACTGCGATTCTCAAAGCCTGGAATGTCAGTGTTGCTGGATGAATTTTTCTTGATGAGCGTCCAATAGCACCTGCGATAATGTCAGCTAAGTCTTTAGTGCTCTCAAGAGGGCGGTTGGCAATAATCGCATCTGCAATTTTCCGGGATGATTTTTCTTCTCCGTACTTATAGATCAGATCTGCTAAATCATCCCTGGAGTAGTTATTAATGATGTCTGCTGCAGAAAATGGTTGATCAGGGTCAAAACGCATATCAAGCGGTCCGTGATTCCGGAATGAGAATCCTCGCTCAGGAACATCCAGCTGCATGGACGAGAGTCCCAGATCAAGCAAAATGCCATCTATGTCATGCCAATTTCGATTGTTAAGGTGCAATTCCAGGTCAGAATAAGAACCCTGGATAAATTCCACACGATCTCCAAACTCAGCCAGTTGATTTCCGGCCAGTGCCAGAGCTTCTGGATCACGATCAAAACCCAGTAATTTGCCGTCTGGCGAACTCAATTCCAAAATACCCCGGCTGTGTCCTCCTGCTCCGACAGTTCCATCTACATATCGGCCGCCAGGAATAGGGTTTAAGGTATCAAGAACTTCCTGGTAAAGAACAGGGATATGAGGCATGGGATAAATGCCTTAAATATCCAATGCCGCGAATCTTTCTGCATTTGACTCAGGGTCTTGGAGAAGCTGATTCTGGCTATCCCAGGCTTCAGGCGACCAGATTTCCACGGCTTCCCCCACCCCAACTACTATTGCTTCTGAGGTAAGGTTGGCGACTTCCCTTAAATATTTGGGGATCAGGATGCGTCCGTTGTTATCGATATCTACTTGCTGGGCAGTTGAGAAGATCAAACGCCTGAGCTGACGGGCTGTGGGATTGGTCGAGCTCATCTCTGTGACCCGCTCATAGATTGACACAAAAGCAGCCTCAGGCAGCACGCGCAGGTTGTTGTCAAAACCCTGGGTGAGATAGATCCTGCCAGATAAGAGATCTCTGAATCGGGCTGGTACAATCATCCTTCCCTTATCATCCAGAGAATGCCGATACTGTCCCAAGAACATATGTTCGATTACCTCATTAAATACAGATCGCCGGTCTCCCGGCGTCCCACTATTTACCACTTTGACCCATAATTTACCCACAGTATATATGAAAGTGCCCTTTTTTGCAAGCAAATAACCACTTAATTGGGCTTTTTTTGACCCAAATTGGGCATTTTCAGCGAAAAACCCCCACCTGAGCCCCACTTGGTGATTATTTCAATTGAAAAAATCCCTCCATCCCAGGAAAGCAAAATCACATGATCATCATGAAAATCAACCATTTTATGAATATATTTAGCATTTTCAAGCTGTTTCAGATCCTGCCGCAGGTATGGGCTATAATTCTCCCTATGGAAAAACCAACCGGGGCATACCCACTGACTGAGTGGCGGTTAATATTGTCTGACCCCAAGTCAGGAAAGGAAAATATGGCGGTGGATTCCGCCATTTTGGCTGCTGTTGAGAGCGGCCTAGCACCCCCTACCCTCCGGCTTTATAGCTGGGATCCACCTTGTCTATCCCTCGGTTACAATCAACCCTACTCAGATATCGATCAAACTTTACTTGAAGTATCCGGATGGGATGTTGTTCGCCGTCCCACAGGCGGTCGGGCTATCCTGCACACTGATGAATTGACTTATGCAGTCATAGGTCCAAGATCAGATCCCCGTCTAGAGGGGGGATTAACCCAGAGTTATCAACGGTTATCTGAAGCGCTGTACGAGTCGCTGGTACGAATGGATCTTCCAGTTGAAATTCATCAGGGAAAAAATCCCCTAGCTAACAGCCAACCAATTTGTTTTGAAAACCCTTCTGATTTTGAAATAACAGTCGCTGGCAGAAAGATCATTGGCAGCGCCCAGGCCAGGAAGAAAACCGCCCTGCTCCAACATGGCTCTCTCCCCCTGGGAGGTGACCTGACACGCATTATCCGGGTCCTGTGTTACCAAACGGAGGGCGAACGCAAAGAAGCTGCTCATGTTCTGGGTCAAAAAGCATGCACCGCAGCAGACGTCTTGGGAAAAGAGATCACCTGGAATCAAGCAGCCAAAGCTTTTATCAGCAGTTTCAGCCAGACTTTAAATCTGAATTTAATTGAGGGGCAATTGAGTTCGATCGAAAATGAATTGGTCGAGGATCTGTTGAAGAACCAATTCAAGAA
>PVMK01133416.1_pt1 | contig 29356 bp, 30 predicted proteins | sample 1853481 | NCBI WGS metagenome assembly PVMK01 (sample SAMN08533507, study PRJNA380276) | Marine sediment metagenome, whole genome shotgun sequencing project.
GACCCACATTCGAGTGCAGGGGAATCCAACTCAACATGAATGCGGACCGACGTGATCGCTGTTTTGTGTGCTGTCGTGCCGGTCTCACGTCCAACCGGAGGAGGTCACCATGAAGAGTCCGCTCGTACTCGCGCCAGTCGTCATCTTGATAGCGCTCACCGTCGGCTGTCAGGACCAACAGGCACACCCTGTCTTCTCACAATCGCAACGAGAGCTCCGAGAGATCACCGTGAGTGGAACCGGTTACGAACGAGGCCTGCAACATGGAGAGCTGTTGAGCACCGAGATCGGCGAGATCATAGCCAAATGGAAGGCCGACACTGAGGCTGCCCTGGACCGTGATGCGGATCTCGTGTTGGACGAGTTCTTCGAGTACGCAGACTTCACCGAAGCCATCAAGAAATGGACGCCCGATCTCTACGACGAGGTCCAAGGGATCGCTGACGGCTCGGGGCGCGCATTTCGCGAGGTGTTCGTCCTGAATCTCCTCGATGAGTTCTGGGTCTTCGTCGACAATCTGGAACACCACCACTGCACCGGACTCGGGGTGCCTGCTACGGGGTCCAGGCCCACGTACATCGCCCAGAACATGGATCTGGACCGGTACACCGACGGGTTCCAGGTGTTGATGCGTATTCCGGGCGACGATCAATATCCCGAACAACTGATTCTGACTTACCCGGGCCTGATCGCACTGAACGGCTTGAACGCCGATGGCGTCGGTGTCTGTGTCAATACTCTGATGCAGCTGAAGGCCTCTTCGAGCGGTCTCCCAGTCGCGTTCGTGATCCGTGGGCTGATCCGAAAAACCGACGAGAAGGAGATCATGGATTTCATTCAGAGGGTGGAACACGCCTCGGGTCAGAACTACCTCATCGGCATCCGCGACGAGGTCTATGATTTTGAGGCCTCTGCCAGCAAGGTTGTCCGGTTCGATCCAGAGAATCCGAACCGCTCCGTGTACCACACAAATCACCCGCTCGTGAATGATGATGTAAAGCCGTGGTATGCCGAACACGACCCGATGCTCCCCGTCAAACAACGGGCCGAGCCCGGCAACAGCCAGTACCGGTTCGAGGCAGCGGAGCGCCGGATATCCACTGCAGCGGCCGTTGACGACTCGACGATTGCAGGCACGCTGCGATCCAAGGATCATGACCAGCACCCCGTCTGTCGCACCAATCAAGAAGGGGGCAGCGTGTTCACCTTCGCATCGGTGATCATGACTCTGTCCGACCCACCCGAACTAAAAGTCGTGGCCGGACCGCCCGACGAGGGCGAGTACTCGACCCACACCTTCAGCGGTGGAACGCGTGGTCAGGGGGCGGACCACTAGAACGGCAGGGGAGAGACCAGAAGATCCACCCACAACGGCGCAAGAGGAGAACGAAGCCTGGTGGGCCGCCCGGGACTCGAACCCGGGACCACCGGATTAAAAGTCCGATGCTCTACCAACTGAGCTAACGGCCCACGTCAGGAAGAACAAAATAGTCCCAACCGTCGTGAAAGACAAGCTTTGGACGCTGGTCACCCGGCGATGATCGACCGCAGGTGTTGTGCGAGCTCCGACTGACCTCGAACCAGGGTCTCTTCGCGGCGCGGGCCGGTGGAGACGATCACCGCCGGCACACCGAGCTTCTCTTCGAGGAAGTCGAGATAGCTCTTTGCTTCCGACGGCAGGTTGTCCTCGTGGACCACGCCTTCGGTCGGCGTCGTCCAGCCCGGCAGCTCTTCGTGCAGGGGCTCGACGGCCTCGGCGACCTCGGCGTCGGCGGGGAAGGTGTCGATGGTGGAGCCGTCCGGCAAGCGGTAGCCGGTCACTACCTTGATGGTTTCGAATCCGTCGAGGATGTCGAGCTTGGTCACCGCGACCGCGTCGATGCCGGCGACCTCGACCGCGTAGCGCGCGGCCACGGCATCGAACCAGCCGCAGCGCCGCGGGCGGCCGGTGGTGGTGCCGAACTCGGCGCCGCGCTCACGCATACGTTCGCCCGTCGCATCTTCGAGCTCGGACGGGAAGGGGCCGCTGCCGACCCTGGTCGCGTAGGCCTTCATCACCGCGATCACCGGACCGAGTAGTTTGGGTCCGATCCCGCAAGACGCCGCCGCATAACCGGGCAGACACGAGGACGAGGTCACGAACGGGTAGGTGCCCCAGGCGAGGTCGAGCATCACGCCCTGGGCGCCCTCGAAGAGGCCCGCCTCGTCCGCCGCGCGATGGCGGCGCAGCGCCGGTCCGACCTCGCCGAGGAGGGGCGCCAGCCGGACCGCCGCACGTTCGATTTCGGCCATCGCCTGGTCGAGGTCGACGGCAGGTGCGTCGAAGAGCTTTGTGAGCTCGCGGTTGTGCTGCTCCATCAGGGCCAGGGCCCGCTCACGCAGCCGGCCCGGCTCGGCGAGGACAAGGGCGCGAAGTGCGCGGCGTTGGGCACGATCCTGGTAGGCTGGCCCGATGCCGTGGCCGGTGGTGCCGATCTTGCCCGCGCCGAGCGTCCCCTCGCGGGCGCTGTCGAGCGCCTTGTGGGTCGGCAGGATGAGGGTGGCCCGCGGCGACAGCACGATGCGCCCGTCGATCGCGACCCCCTCCTCCTCGAGCTTGTCCATCTCGCCCACGAGCCCGGTCGGGTCGACCACCATGCCCGAGGCGAGGTAACACCTCACGTCGTCGTGGATGATGCCCGACGGCACCAGGTGGAGCGCGAAGTGGCGGTCGGCGTAGCGCACGGTGTGGCCGGCGTTATTGCCGCCGTTGTAGCGGACGACAGCGGCGAATCCGGCCGACAGCAGATCGACGACCTTGCCCTTGCCCTCGTCACCCCATTGGCCACCGATGATCATCAATGATCCTGTGCTCATCAAGCCTCCAGCCGCACATCATAACGCGCGCGGCCCCACACTCCAAATCGAGATCTGATAGCCCAATCTTCTCATCGGATTTCTACTGCGGACGGCGAAGGGCAGCCATCTGCTGTGCTTTTCGCAAATCGTGCCCCTCAACGTAGCGTTACTACGCCTGCGTCGCCCGATTCGCGAAAATCCCAACATCTGACTACCCTTCGCCGCCCTCGTCACGAAAATCGATGAGAAGATCGGGCTGCGGGCAACCGGGTTACAATGGCCGTCCATGACACGCTACGACCCATCCCAGGAGAGCGGCTTCTTTCGGCGTCTCGGCGACCTCACCCGGCAGAAGCAGAACCGGCGCGGCATCGGCCGCTGGATCCGCACCCGGCTGCTGGTCGGCTTCATGGTGGCCTTCCCGCTGGTGGTTACAATCTTCTTCGCGCGCTTCTTCTTCGGGCTGCTCGACCGCTGGTTCCGGCCGATTTCGGAACGACTGGTGGGCGAGCAGTTGATTGGAGTGGGTCTGGTCCTTTCGCTGCTCACTCTCCTCGTGCTCGGCGTGGTGGCGACCAACGTCCTCGGCGGGCGTCTGCTCCACTTCTTTGAGAAGCTCCTCTCCGGCATACCGCTGCTGAGCCCGATCTACCAGGGGGCGCGACAGATCACCGAGGCGATCCAGATCCACGAGGCTGCCGAGTTCCAGAGGGTCGTTCTGCTGCCGTTTCCCAATCAGAACGTGCGCTCGCTGGGGTTCGTCACCCGCGACTTCCCGGCGCCGACGGCGTTTTCCGAGGAGCCCTCGGCGCTGGTCTTTGTGCCCACCACCCCTAACCCCACCTCCGGCTACCTGGTGGTCGCCAAGCACAAGGACCTCGCGGTCCTCGACATGACCGTCGAGGAAGGGGTCAAGCTGGTGATCTCCGGCGGGCTGCTGACTCCCACCCACCTTCTCAAGAGCCCGGAGCCGCCGGTTTTATCAACCCAAGATGAGTGATTCTCGCCGGCGATCTGCACCAAGCTCTTGCGCTCTGGGCACTTGCAAAAATGCTCCACATACCAATGGGTATGCGTCCGCTTTTCGCAAGCGCCAGAGCATCAAGATGCTTGGCACATCTCATCCGGCAGAATCGCTCATCTTAGGTTAAACTGCCCACATAAATCACCGATGCAGTGAGAGGAGTAGTTGGATGTCACGAGTGAAACGGCCAGGAATCAGGAGGATCATCGCGATCGCGGCGATGGTCTGTCTGCCATTGACCATGATTTCATTTTCAGAAGGCGCCGGAGGCACGAGCGCACCGGGGACATTCTTGGGTTCAGATCTTCTGACCGAGGACGCCGTGGCGGCTGCCGCGTTCTACGGCGAGCTCTTCGGCTGGGACGTGGAGAAAGTCAGAGAAAACAGCTATGCGATCCACCACCAAGGTCGGCTGATTGCCAGCTTTAGCCAAATCGACAGCGCCGCCTCTGAGGTCAACGAGTCATTCTGGTTGGTCGGGATCGCCGTCGCCGACTTAGACAAGGCGGTGAAAGCGGCGAGCCGATTGGGGGCCGAGGTTCGCGAGCCGGTGACAACCGTCGAGGGCTATGGTCGCTTCGCGGTTATTGCCGATCCACAGGGGGCGCCGGTGATGCTCATCGAGCCAGGCTCGAAACCCATCGGCGGCACGACGGGGCCCGGCTCCTGGGTGTGGACTGAGCTGTGGACCGACGACATCGATGCGGCGGCGGATTTCTACGCCAAGGTGATCGGCTACCGGCAATCCGAGGTCGAGCGGCGTGACGAGAAGTACCGCGTCTTCAAATTCGGGGAGGAGCTCCGCGCCGGGCTGGTGAAGATCCCGACCGAGCTCGAAAATGTCGAGCCCGGATGGGCGGCCTACGTCGGTGTCGAGAACCTCACCAAGACCATCGCCCGAGTCCGCGAGCTCGGTGGACGGGTGATCTTCGCGTCAGAGGACAACCCCGTGCGCGGCGCGGTGGCCTTGATCGCCGACCCCGCCGGGGCGGTTCTTTTCGTCCACCAGATCGGCAGCGCCAAGGAGGCGACCAAATGAAAACGAAATGGAATGCCAGAGTGATTATCGGGGCTCTGCTGGTGTTAGTTCTCGCCCTCACCCTGACTGCTTGTAGCTCGGATGGCTACACGGGCACGTCCACGGTCTACGTCGGCCACGGTTACGGAGGTTACGGGCCCGGATGGGGCGGTGGATGGGGCGGATATGGCGGCTACGGCGGCCACTACGGGGGTTACGGCGTTCGCTGGTAATAAATGCGAGTTAAGAGTTAGGAGTTTAGAGTTTAGAGTTAAGGCCGCACATCAAAAAAGGGTGTGAGTTCTTCACTCTTAACTAATAACTCTCAACTCTTAACTCTCTCCTCGTCTTCAAAGCGCTCGACATCACGGAATCAGCACTACTTTCCCGAAGTTATTGCGCTCTTGAATGTACCTGTGTGCGGCGGCCGCCTCGGCGAACGAGAAGGTCCGGTCCACAACTGGTTTGAAGATCCCCGCGGCAAAGAGATCAAGGATCTCGCCCAGCATTGCGGTCATCTCCTCGCCCCGGTGCCACAGGTGGCCGACGTTGACTCCGAAGACTCCCCGATTCTGACTCATCAGGGTGAGCGGTTTGAACGACGGCATCCGTAGGAACCCTCCGACGGCCGCGGGAATGCTCCTCTTGGTTCCGGGCGCCAAGCTCGAGGCGCCAAAGACGAAGAGCCGGCCGAGGGACGAGAGGCAACGGTAGCTCTTGGCGAAGGAGGTGCCGCCGACGGCGTCCAATACGATGTCGACACCCCGGCTGTCGGTGAGGATCCCCACCTCCTCCTCGAAATCCTGGCTGCGATAATCGATGCACGCTGACACACCCATCTCTCGCAGCCGTTCGTGCTTCGATCCGGAGGCGGTACCGATGACTTCAGCCCCAAAGTGGCGGCAGATCTGGACCGCGGCGAGGCCAACCCCGCCCGCGCAGGCGTGGACCAGCACACGTTCGCCGGCCCGCACGTTGCCCAAACGCACCAACATCAACCACGCGGTGAGGTAATTGACCGGGATCGAGGCCGCAGCCTCGAATCCGAGATCGCCGGGGATCGCTCGCACCGCCGCATGCGGTGCGCACACCACATCCGAGTAACCCCCAAATCGGGTCATACAGACAACACGGTCGCCGTCGTGGAGGCCCTCGACCCCCTCGCCCGCTCCATCCACCACCCCCGCCACCTCGTAACCCACAACCGCGGGCAGCTTCGGGGAGTCGGGGTAGAGGCCCATGCGGGCGAGAATATCGGCAAAATTGATGCCCGACGCCTCGACCCGAATCCGCACCTCGCCGGCACGCGGCTCCGGATCCAGAGCCTCCCGAACCTCGAGTACCTCCGGCTCACCGATCTTGGGAATCCATACCTGCTTCATTATTCCTCTTTCCGATCTTCAGCTTCATATCATCCACATTATGCCTGTCCCCATAAGTTGCGCCTCCCCCGGTTCCGAAACATCGTGGTGGCGGGCCCTGAAGGACCCGCCTACAAAGGTTGCCAGGAGACCTGTAGGCGGGTCCTTTAGGGCCCGCTAGAATTGGTATTAATATCTCCCGGCTGTTCGGCCATCCTGAATGAAGCGGATACGCAGGTTCCATGATTCACACAGGCACGCTCCTGGCTACCAAACGACGTGAAGACCAAAAATCGGAAGCGGCGCCCACAGGCGCCGCAGAAAAAAGGCCGGAAAGGAGGAAGGAGGTTCCTTTCCGGCCGAAGGAGGGGAAGTACCGGTCGCAGCCCTCAGTTGGCTGCGTCCGATACTGGAAAGAACTCAGTTACGTCAATATTGTTGTCACGCAGCCTCTCGGGAGGCGTGCTCACGTAGTTGTAACGCGTGCCATAGCTCAGGAGTGCCTTCTCGAGCATGCGCCGGCCGCGATAAAGGCGCGACATCACGGTGCCCACCGGGACGGCGAGGATCTCGGCGATCTCCTTGTAGGCAAAGCCCTCGAGGTCTGCGAGAAGGACCACCATCTTGTAATCGTGAGGAAGACCGAGGAGCGCCTCTCGCACCTCGTGATCCATCTCCACCGCTATCAGCCAGGACTCCGGGTCCGCCAGCGAAGCATGAGCCTTCTCGACCAGCGTCTCTTCGAGACCTTCCTGGATCTCGTCGAAGTCGACCTTTGGCGGCTGCAGCTTCTTTTTCCGGTACGAGTTGATGAAGGTGTTCTTCATGATCTTGAAGAGCCACGCCTTGAAGTTCGTTCCTTCGGTGAAACGCGCGTAGTACTTGTACGCCTTGAGGTAGGTCTCCTGGATGAGGTCCTCGGCGTCCTCCACCGACCGCGTCATCCGCAGAGCGCTCTTGTAGAGCTGATCGCGGTACGGAAGCCTTCCGGTGGTGAAATCCCACAATCTCGGTTCGGCTGTTTGGGTCGTGGTCGCCTGTTTCACGGTGTCCTCCAGTGCCGAGATGCTACAGGAATGAAACATCTCTGTCAAGCACCTCTGTGATACGGAGGAAAACCATTGGATGTTTCAATACAGAAACGACCGTTAGAGATTGAGACTTGGTCATCGGAAAAAATCAAAGGGGCCCGAAGGCCCCTCAAGAACGATTCAAACAGAGATCAGGCGAGGATCAGGAAGGCGATGATCAGCGCGTAGATGACCAGCGACTCGATGAGCGCCAGACCGATGATCATCGTGATCCGGATCGGTCCGACCGCGCCCGGGTTGCGGCCGATGGCCTCGACCGCCGCCGCGAGGCCGCGACCCTGACCGAGCGAGCCGAAGGCCGCCGCGATGCCGATTGCAAAGGCGGCGCCGAGGTACTGGAAGATATTCTTCCCGGTGTCGGCCGCACTATGCTCCTGGGCCAGCGCAGGCGATGCCATCGCCAGAACGATTACGACCACTGCCAGAACTGCGAAACGTCGATTCATGTACTTACCTCCTCAAGGAATTACTGCCGGAAAATCAATGTTCTTCCGCCCCGACGGCGCCCTGCAGATAGGCCATCGTGAGCATGATGAAGATGAAGGCCTGCAGGAAAGAGCCAAAAATGCCCAGACCCATCATCGGCCACGGAACCACGAACGGGAACATGATGAAGAAGATGCCGGTGGCGGTGTGCTCCCCAAAGATATTGCCGAAGAGCCGCAGTGCCAGCGACAGGATACGCGCCAGGTGGGAGATGATCTCGATCGGCACCATCAGGGGCGCCAGTATGGGCAGCGGGCCGGCGAAGTGCTTGAGGTACTTGAAGAGGCCGTTGTCCCTGATACCGACGATGTTGTAGAAGATAAATGCCGTGATGGACAGCGCAAAGGTCGTATTGAGGTTGGCCGTCGGCGGCTGCACGAAGTAAAACAGACCGAAGATATTGCCGACGAAGATGAAGACCGCGAGGCCCATGATGAACGGCATGAATCGCTTTCCGAAACCAGGGCCGACCACGTCCTCGATGAGTTCCTCGAGGCCGCTGAGCAAGAGCTCGAAGACCTGCTGCACATTTCCCGGCGAATCGATCGACAAACGACGGCTGGTGGGAATCAAAACCGCGGCCACCAGCACCACCACCAGCATCGCCATGACCACGTGGTCCGGCAACCAGTAACCCGCCTCGTGGAGCCCCATCAGCTCCTGGTAGCGAGCACTGGAATCCCCAAACAGGGCGATCAGGAGCTTGTTTACCGGGTGATAGAGAAATGAGACCGCGTGCTCCAAATCATCCTCCTCCGACTCGCACCCGGCGGAGCCCTTCGATCACGAGAGCCACCACCAACGTTGAAAACCCGAACGCTACCGCAACCGCGTCGACCCGCGGCAGAATTACGAGGGCCGCGAGAATGCCGGCGAGGAGGGTCAGGCGACCGAGAATCCGCAGCACGGTCCAGCGGTCGAACCGCGGCTTACCGGGCTGAACCACCCGATCCACGATCACCTCCAGCCAACGAAAATTGATCATAGCCACCAGCCCCGCCGCGGTCAAGCTCAAAGCACCCATCCATGTGCGAAAAAGCACAAGTTCGATGGCTGCGCCCAGAACGACCAAAACGGCCGCAATCCGCAGTACGCGGCGGAACGAGAATTCGTCCCCATTCGCCCGCACTTCTCACCACGTCGCTGCTGCGGCCCGCGATATGCCGCAATCTGCTGCGATTTCTCGCCTCGGGGTGCTCGACGTACTGTCAAGTACGACTCCGCGCCCCTCGGGTCGAAATCGCCACATCTCACGACATCTCGCGAGCCTCGCGACACGACGTGGTGGGAAGCACGGACTACGAGTCATCCGATTGGCCACGGTTTTGCTCTTCCTCCGCCGCCTCGAGCTCCGCTATCTGCTTTTCGGCGCGGCCCGCCTGGGCTGTGATCCGGAAGAGGTTGATAAATCCCGCCGTGATTCCGAATAGGGCGAAGATGATCGTCAACCAGGGGGCGGTGCCGAAGAGACCGTCGAGCCAGCGACCGAAGAAGTAGCCAAGCGCGATGGCCACCGGGAACTGGATGCCGATGATCGACACGTCGAGCCAAATGCGCGCCCTGCGGAGCTGCTTGGTGCGTCGTGCCATCCTCCCTACCTCACAATCCGAAAATGCCGATCGCGCTCTTCGCCCAACCCACAACCGGCGCCGGGTAGATACCGATCGCCAACGTGATGACAACGCAGACCACGATCATCGCCTCGGTCCAGCGGTCGCGCAGAAGCTCGGCCGGGGCCGCGCCCTCCTCCAGACCATCGCGCATGTACATCTGGAGAACGATGCGGAAGTAGTAGTAGAGACTCACCGCCGACATGACCACCGCGATCACCGTCAGCACAACATAGCCACCCTCCACCGCTGCGGCAAAGAGGTAGAGCTTACCCATGAACCCGGCGGTCGGCGGGATGCCCGCCAACGCCAACATGAAGATCAGCATGCCCAGCGCGGCGCTTGGGTGGCGGCGCGCCAGACCCGCATAATCTGTGATTTCCTCGCCCGCGTAACCCTTGGACTCGAGCAGGATGACAAAGCCGAACGCGCCCAGATTCATGAAGGCATAGACCAGCATGTACATCAGCAGCGCCCAAGCGCCCATCGCGTTGGCCGCCACCAGCCCCATGAGGGCGTAGCCGGCGTGGGCAATCGACGAGTAGGCAAGCATCCTCTTGACGTTGTCCTGGGTCAGCGCCGCCACGTTGCCGAAGATCATGGTGGCGGCCGAAGCCACCCACAGCATCACTCTCCAGTGGTCCACCTCGGGCGCGAAGGCGCCGAGGAAGAGGCGCATGAACATGGCGAAGGCGGCCGCTTTCGGCGCCACCGAAATAAAGGCGGTCACCGGTGTCGGCGCACCCTCGTATGCATCGGGCGTCCACACGTGAAATGGCACCGCAGCCACCTTGAAGAGCATACCGAAACCCACCAGGGCGATTCCCAGCAACAGCATCGGGTTGGCGCTCGGCACCAACACCAGGGAGGCGCGGATCTCCTCCAAATCGAGGGTGCCCAGGCTACCGTAGACAAGAGAGATACCGTAGAGCAGGATCGCCGACGAGGTGGCGCCGAGGACGAAGTACTTGACCGCCCCTTCGTTGGACTTCACCTCGAGTTTGAAGTAGCCGACCAGCACATACACCGACAGGGCCATCAGCTCGAGACCGACGTAGAGGCTGGCCAGGTTGGCGCCCGAGGCCATGATCATGGTTCCCAGGGTGGCGAAGAGCACCAGCGACACATACTCGCCGCCGCCGTAGTGCGACCGCTCGAGGAACCCGGCTGCCATCACCAGAGCCACCGCCGACGCGGCGAGCATCAGCAGCTTGAAGAAGACCGCCATCTGGTCGACGGCCAACATGCCGCCGAGAATCACCACCGGCCCGTCAATCGGGCGTCCCACCATCCACACCAGCGCCCCGGTGACGGCCAGCGAGGCGACGCCGATAAGACTCAGCGGCCGGACGCCGGTGCGGCCCATCGGGATCCCCAACAAGAGTACGGCGAATCCCGCAACGGCAAGGAAGATCTCAGGCAGAAGAGGTACGAACTCCGCGAGCGTCATCACCTACTCCCCGTGCTCTCCCGCGGCAGGTTCCCCGGGCGCCACAGCGAGCTCGGCCACGCGGCCGGCGGCGCTCTCCGCCTCGGGCATGGCGACCGCCACTCGCTCGAGCACACGATCAACGGTCGGCGCCATGCGGTCCAAGAATGGCTTCGGATAGAGCCCAATCCAGAAGGCGATGACAATCAGCGGGATCAGGGTCCACTGCTCACGCCGGTTGAGGTCTGCGAGGTCCTTGTTCTTCTCGTTGGTCAGCTCACCGAAGAACACCCGCTGGTACAGCCACAGCATGTACGCCGCACCGAGCACGATGCCGGAAGCCGCGAACAGCGCCCACACCCAGGAGTGGTTGTAGGCGCCGATGAGGATCAGGAACTCGCCGATGAAGCCGTTCAAGGTCGGCAGCCCGATCGACGACATTGTTATGACGAGGAAAAAGGTGGCGTAAATCGGCATCACCTTGGCCAGCCCCCCGTACTCCGCGATCATCCGGTTGTGGCGCCGCTCGTACACAATGCCGACGAGAAGGAAGAGCGCGCCGGTGGAGACCCCGTGGTTGAGCATCTGCAGGATTGCACCGCGGAGCCCGGGCTCGTTGAGGGCGAAAAGCCCCAGCATGATGAAGCCCATGTGGCTCACCGACGAGTAGGCGACCAGCTTCTTCATATCCTTCTGCGCCAGCGCCACCAGTGCGCCGTAAATGATGGCGATGATCGCCAGCACCCCGATCCAACCCACCGCCTTGACGGTCGCTTCGGGCAGCAACGGCAGTGAGAGGCGGACGAAACCGTAGGTCCCCATCTTCAGGAGAACGGCGGCCAGGATCACCGAGGCCGCGGTTGGCGCCTCCACGTGTGCGTCCGGAAGCCAGGTGTGGAACGGGAACATCGGCACCTTGATGGCAAACCCGACGAAAAAGGCGAGAAAGACCCAGAACTGGACCTCGGAGGGAATCAGCGGCGCGATCGTATACAGGTGCGTAATCGAGAAGGTCGGGACGTTTCCGAGGCCCTGAAGCCCGATCGCGGCAAGCCCATCCGCGTTGTAGAAGTAGAGGGTCAGGATGCCGACCAGCATCAGCACCGAGCCGACCAGGGTATAGAGGAAGAACTTGATCGCGGCATAGAGCCGTCGCGGTCCACCCCAGACGCCGATCAGGAAGTACATGGGGACGAGCATGACCTCCCAGAAGACGTAGAAGAGGATGAAATCGAGGGAACAGAAGACACCGAGCATCCCGGTCTGCAGCAACAGCAACGAAATGTAGTATTCCTTCTTCCGTTCGGTGATCGCCGTAAAGGAGCTGTACACCGCGATGAAGCCAAGGAGGGTGGTGAGCAGGATCAGGAGGACGGAGAACCCGTCGACCCCGAAGATGTACTGCACACCGACCGATGGAATCCAGTCGAACTGGGTGGCGAACTGGAATTCAACACCACCCGGCTTGTAGAGGAACCACAGCGGGATCGAGATCACGAAGTCGAGGCCCGCCACCAGGGTCGCTGTCGCCTTGAGCGCGCTCGAATTTTCCTTGTTGATGAATGCCATCATCAACAGCGCGCCCGCCAGCGGCAGGTAGCAGATCAGGTTGAGAAGCCAGCCGTATTGAAAATCCATCATCGTCCCCTAATTACCTACAGTTTGACGAGGTAGAACACACCGAGCAGAACCGCCGCTCCGAAGACCATCACCATCGCGTATCCCTGGGTGAAGCCAACCTGCAGCCGCCGGAACTCCCGGCTCGCCACGTCGTAGCTCGTTGCCACCAGGTTGACCGCACCGTCCACCACCTTGAGGTCGAAGATGCCCGAAATGAACGACGAGCCCACGGTCGTGAGCGCGGTGCCGTTGACCACTCCGTCCACCACCCGCGCATCGAACTCCCACAGGAAGCGCGACAGCTTGATGGTGCCGGCGATCACGGTCGCAGCGTAGATCTCGTCGACCCAGTACTTGTTGAGGAGCAACCGGTAGGCGAAATTGAAGCGCTCGGCCAGCCGCCGCGGCCGCGCGAATGCCTCGGCGCCCATGTAGAAACGATAGGCCAACCAGATACCGAAGGAGGCCACGGCAACCGACAGGACAACCAGACCCCACTCGAGCCCCAGGCTCACCGCGTGATGGCTTACATGCTCGGCGCCCTCCGCCACGTGGCCGATGGGTAGTATGACCGGCTCGAGGAAGCGCTCGATGAGGTTCCACTCGGGATGGTGGAAGAGCTTGCCGGGAATGCCGATGAGGCCTCCGAAGATCGAGAGCACGCCGAGCACAACCAGCGGCATGGTCATCGTCCATGGTGACTCGTGAAGGTGATGCTCGGCCTCCTCGCCACCGCGGAACTCGCCGTGGAAGGTCACGAAGACCAATCGGAACATGTAAAAGGCGGTCAGCACCGCCGCCACCACCGCGAGGGCCCAAAGTGCATAGTACGTTGTGCCGAAGGTGTTGAGGTCGCCGGCGCCGGCCTCGAATGCCTTGGCCAGAATCTCGTCCTTGGAGAAGAACCCGGCAAAGATCGGAATCCCGGAGATCGCCAAGGTAGCGGCGAGGAATGTCCAGTAGGTGGTCGGCATGTACTTCTTGAGGCCGCCCATTTTTCGGATGTCTTGCTCGCCCGAGCAGGCGTGGATCACCGACCCCGACCCGAGGAAGAGACAGGCCTTGAAGAAGGCGTGCGTGAGGACATGGAAGATAGCGGCAACAAAGGCGCCGACCCCGGCGGCGAGGAACATATATCCGAGCTGGGACACGGTCGAGTAGGCGAGTACCTTTTTGATGTCGTTTTGGACCAGACCGATGGTGGCGGCAACGATCGCGGTGAGGCCACCGATGATTGCGACCACCAGCATCGCGGTCGGGCTCAGCCGGTAGATGACGTTGCAGCGCACCACCATGTAGACACCGGCCGTGACCATGGTCGCGGCGTGGATCAAAGCGCTGACGGGTGTCGGGCCGGCCATGGCGTCAGGCAACCACACGTACAACGGGATCTGCGCGGATTTGCCGATCGCGCCGACGAAGAGCAGGAGGCCGATGACCGTCGCCGCCGTGGCGTAAATCTCCGGATGGGCCGCAGCGGTCGGAAAGATCTCGGTGAACTCGAGGGTACCGAAAACCATGAAGGTGGCGAAGATGGCGAGCAGGAAGCCCCAATCGCCGATGCGGTTGACGATGAAAGCTTTCATGCCCGCCGCCGCGCACCACTCCTTCTCGAAGTAGAAACCGATCAGCAGGTAAGAGCAGAGACCGACGCCCTCCCAGCCGACGAACATCACCGCCATGTTTGAGCCCGAGAACAAGCACCAGCATCGAGAACATGAAGAGGTTGAGGTAGGAGAAGTAGCGCGCGTAGGCCCGGTCCGACTCGTCGTGCATGTAGCCGATCGAGTAGACATGGATGAGGAAGCCGACAAAGGTGACGAAGGCGACCATCAGAGCCGACACCGGGTCGAGCTGGAACGAGGCGGCAACATCGACCTCGGCGACACTGCCGTCGAGGATGCGCAGCGAGCCGCCCTGGAACCAGCTGAAGAGGCTCACGATGTGGGTGTTGTGAATGCCCGAGCTCGAGAGCCCACTGAACGATGGCTGCCCAGCCCAACAACCACGCGAGTCCCGGAGCCTGCGATCGCGACCGCGTTGGTGACCGACTTCTTTAGACCCAGCCGGTTGGAGACGAGACCGTTGATGATCGCCCCGAGCAGGGGGAAAATCGGAATCAACCAGATCAGATCGTAGAATTTCATCCCTTAGCTCCGCATCACGTCTGCCTCGTCAAGGGAGACCGTGTCCTTGAGCCGGACGAGGGCGATGATCAGACCGAGGCCGATGGCCGCCTCGGCGGCGGCGACGGTGATCACGAAGATCGCCAGCACCTGGCCGGCAAGGTCGTCGAGCCTGTATGAGAAGGCGATCAGGTTGAGGTTGACGGCGTTGAACATCAGCTCGAGCGACATCAGGACCGTGATGAAGTTTCGGCGCACCATGACCCCGACCAGGCCGAGGCAAAAAATTATCAGCGACAGGGCGAGGTAGTGGGTGGCGGTGATGATCACGGCTCCACCCTCCCTCCCCCGGACCCGCCAGCTCAGCGTCGCGGCGGCCGAAGACAATGGCGCCGATCATCGCCACCAGTAGCACCACCGAAACCACCTCGAACGGCACGAGGAACTTTGTGAAGAGCAACCAGCCCACCGCCTCGGTGTTGCCCACCGTCTCGTCTCCGACGGTCTGCAGGGCGTCGACGGCGCCGTCACCCGCGGCCATGGTTCCGAGCAGGATGCCGGCCGCGAGCAGGGCGCCCAGGAGCACACCTCCCAGCACAGCCAGTGGGGCGATGTTCATAAGGAAGGCATCCTCGGCACGCAGACCCTTGACCTTCACCAGCATGATGACGAAGAGGTAGAGCACCATGATGCCGCCGGCGTAGACCAGCACCTGCACCGCGGCAAGAAACTCGGCGTGGCGGAGAATGAAGAGGATGGCCACCATGACGAAGGTCTCGAGCAGGGCCAGCGCCGCGTGCACCGGATTGCGCAGGGCGACAACCCCGACCGCTCCCGCCACTGCGAGTGCAGCAACCAGGAAGAAGAAGATCGCGCCGAAGTTGGCGATCAGGAAATCCATCAGCTCGCTCCTTCGCCGGCAGCTTTGTCGGCGTCCGCCGGAGCGGTCTCCAACTTTTTCATCGGCGAGGCTGGGTCCTGACCGTCGATGGGGAGAACGACTCCCGGGAAGGCTTTCAGCCCGTCCCAGGTCGCCAGCCGCTCTTTGTCGTAGTAGAGGCCCTCGTTGCGCTCGTAGACCGTGGCCTCGTAGGTCTTGGTGGTCAGCCAGATCGCCTTGGGCTCGGTCGGGCAGGCCTCCTCGCAGAGACCGCAGAACATGCACCGTTTGACGTCGATGTCGTAGCGGTCGATGATCTTCTTCTTTTTCTTCTTCTCGCCGACCATCTCGACCTCGGTGTGGTCGGAGATGAAGATGATGTCGATGGGGCAGGCCTTGGCGCACAGGTGGCAATCGATACAGCGCTCGAGGTCGTAGCCGAACATCCCGCGGAACCGGTCCTTCGGCTCCATCCGCTTCTCCGGGTACTGGATCGTCTCCTTTTTGCGGAAGAGATATCTGCCCGTCACACCCATCCCGGTGAAGAGATCGGTCGGGATCAGTGAATGCACGAAGTCGCCAAAACTCATGAGTCATCCCTTCAGGAGCAACACGCCGAGGGCCACCAGCGCCACGTTGGCCAGCGACAGCGGCAACAGCCACTTCCAGCCGATCTGCATGAGCTGGTCGAAACGGTAGCGCGGGAAGGTGCCGCGAAACCAGATATAGACGAAGATAAAGGCCAGCACCTTGCCGAAGTACCAGAAGAACGCCGGAACCAGGTCGAGGAAGGCGAGGAACTCCACGTTGGGGAACGGCCGCAGCCAGCCGCCGAAGAAGAGAATCACCGCCAGCGACGAGACCACCAGCATGTTGGCGTACTCGGCGAGGTAAAAGAACGCGAACTTCATTCCCGAGTACTCGGTGTGGAAGCCGGCCACCAGCTCCGCCTCGGCCTCCGGCAGATCGAAGGGGTTGCGGTTGGTTTCGGCGACTCCGCAGACAAAGTAGATGCCGAATCCGAGGATGCCCGGAAAAATGAACCACAACCCGTAGTCGCGCTGGGCCTCGACGATGCCGACCAGCGACAGGGTGCCGGCCATCAAGAGCACCGACACCACCGCGAAACCCATCGGCACCTCGTAGGAGACCATCTGCGCTGCGGAGCGGAGACCACCCATGAGCGAGAACTTGTTGTTCGAGGCCCAGCCGCCGAGGATGATGCCGTAAACGCCGATGGTCGACACCGCAAGAACAAAGAGCACAGCGATGTTGATGTCGGCCAGGAAGGGCTGGATCTCGACCCCGCCGATGGTGAACGCCTCACCGAAGGGGATCACCGCCCACACCAGGATCGCGGGCGCGAAGATGAGAATCGGCGCCAGCATGAAGACGAACCGCTCCGCCCGACCGGGTACGAGGTCTTCCTTAGTGAAGAGCTTGAGTCCGTCGGCAATAGGTTGCAGCCAGCCCTTGGGTCCAACGCGATTGGGACCGAGACGGACCTGCATGTAGCCCAGGAATTTGCGCTCGGCGAAGGTCAGGTAGGCAACCGTCAGCAGCAGCACGCCGAGAATCACGATGCCCTTGATGAGGGGCATGCCGATGTAGACCATGATTGGGTCGTTCATCGCACCCTCCAAGTGCATGCCGTCCAGCTAAGAATTTCGGATTTCGGATTTCGGATTTCGGATTTCGGACCACCCACCCACGAATGTCGGCTCCGGGACGGCAAATTCGAAATTCGAAATCCGAAATTCGAAATCTCCGTTCTCATCGGTCAATCTCCCCGAGGACGATATCGAGGGTGCCGATGACCGCCACGAGATCGGCCACCAGACGCCCCTCAACCATTGCCGGCAGCGCCTGCAGGTTGATGAACGAGGGTGGACGCACCCGGCAGCGGTAGGGAGTTGTTGCCTTTTCTGTAGCGACGATGAAATAGCCGAGCTCACCCTTGGGCGCCTCGACCGAGCCGTAGACCATCCCCGCCTCCTTGACGCGCAGAACCTTGGGGACCCGCGCCATCTGGGGGCCGTCGGGAAGGCCATCGAGACACTGGCGAAGGATTCGCACCGACTGCCGCATCTCCTCGATCCGCACCAGATAACGGTCGTAGGTGTCGCCCTTTTCACCGATCGGAATCTCGAAGTCGATCTCGTCGTAGCGGTCGTAGGGAAAGACCTTCCGGATGTCCCACTTGACACCCGAACCGCGAAGCGGCGGCCCCGTGAGACCCCACTCGATGGCCTCCTCGGCCGACACCACGCCGACGTCGATGGTGCGCTTCTTCCAGATCCGGTTTTCGGTCAGCAGATTCTCGTACTCGTCGACGTGGGCGTTGAAGCCGTCGACCAGCTCCGAGCAGCGATCGAGCCAGCCGTCCGGCAGATCGAAGGGTACGCCGCCGATCTTCATGGTGTTCAGGGTCAGCCGCGCGCCGCAGTACTCCTCGAAGAGATCGAGGATCGCGTCGCGCTCGCGGAAAGTATAGAAGAATGGCGTGATCGCGCCGATGTCGACCGCGTGGGTGGCGAGCCACACCAGGTGCGACGCCAATCGCTGCAGCTCGGCGAGGATCATCCTGAGGTACGCGGCACGCGGTGGAATCGTGATGCCGAGGAGCTTCTCCACGGTCACGCAGAAGCCCTGGTTGTTGGTCGCAGCGGCCACGTAGTCCATTCGATCGGTGTGCGGGATGCACTGCGGAAAGTCCATGGTCTCGAAGAGCTTCTCGGCGCCGCGGTGGAGGTAGCCGATGATCGGTTTGGCCTCCATGATCTTTTCGCCGTCGAGCTTCATCTTGACCCGAAGCACGCCATGGGTGGCCGGGTGTTGCGGCCCGAAGTTGATCTCCATCTCCTCGACGTCGAAGAGCGATCGGTCGGGGCCGCTCATGGCGCACCCCCTTCCTCGTCCTCGACCTCCTCGGGCGGTGGCCCACCTCCGGGCGGGTAGACGTCGGGGTAGATCGCAGCGCCGGTGTCGATGCCCTCGACCGGAAAGTCCTTGCGCAGCGGATGGCCGTTGAAGCCCTCCCAGGTCAGGATGCGCTCGAGGCCGGGGTGGCCCTCGAAGACGATGCCGAAGAGATCGTAGACCTCGCGCTCCATCCAGTTGGCGGTCTTCCAGATATGGACGACGCTGGCAATCGGCTGCTCGTCGGCGACGACCGCGCGAAGGCGGAGGCGCTTCGAGTCGTCGAAGCGGTGCATCCAGTAGATAACATCAAAACGCCCTTCCTCGCGCTCGGGCCAGTCGACCGCGGTGAGATCGACGAGGAATGTGAAGGCACGATCTCGTTTGAGGAACTCACACACCTCGACGATGCGGCCGGCGGGCACGGTGAGGGTGACCTCCCCGGCAACACGAGCGGCTGCGGACACCACCCCCGGCATTTCGGCATTCAACGCCTCGGCGTCGGGATCATCGGCCGCATCCTCGTGCGCCGGCGGCACCGGCTTTTCCTCCCACGGGTCCTTGGGCTCGGCGTCCTCGGCAGCCTTCTTCTCGGCGGCGGCCCTTGCCTTCGCCTCGGCGATCTTGGCCGCCTTCTCTTCGTCGCTCAGCGGCTGTTTCTCTTCGGTCTCCGGGGCGGCTGCCTGTTCCGGCGATGCACCCTCGGTTTCGGACGTCTCGGGCGGTGTGATGGGTTTGTCGTCGCTCATCGTTCCCCCTCATGAAACCCGGGTGCGGGCGATGGTCTCGCGGTCGATCTTGCGCTGCAGCTGCATCAGGCCGTAGAGCAACGCCTCCGGCCGCGGCGGGCAGCCCGGAACATAAACGTCTACCGGAATGATTCGGTCAACACCCTGGGTCACGGCGTAGGTCTTGTAGGGACCGCCGCATATCGCACAGGAACCCATGGCGATGACCCACTTGGGGTCGGCCATCTGCTGGTAGAGCCTCTTGACCATCGGCGCCATCTTTTCAGTCACGGTGCCGGAGACGATCATCATATCCGCCTGGCGCGGCGATCCTCTGAAGACCTCGGCGCCGAAGCGCGCCATGTCGTAGCGCGAATCGAGCGTCGCCATCATCTCGATGGCACAGCACGCGAGACCAAACTGCATGGGCCACAGCGACGAACGGCGGGCCCAGTTGAAGACCGTATCGTAGGTTGTTGTGATGATGTTCTTGGAGAAGCGGTCCTCGATCAGGCCCATTCGAGCGCCCCCCTCCGCCAAGCGTAGAGATACCCGACGAGCAGGATGGCGAGAAAGACCATCATCTCGATGAACCCGAAGAGCGCCAACTCGTCAAAAACCACCGCCCACGGGAAGAGGAAGATCGTCTCCACGTCGAAGACAACGAAGAGCACCGCAATCAGGTAATAACGGATAGAGAAGCGGGTGTCGAGCGCGAAGGAAGTCGCCTTGACGCCGCACTCGTAGGGCTCAGCCTTCACCGGGTCGTACGATCCGAACCGCACCACCTTGGCGATCATAAGGATGATGATCGGAACAGAAACGGCGACAAGGGTGAAAATCAGAATCGGGACGTAGTGGTCCATACCCCTTCCTCCCAGCCCTCTGCAGGGCGCGATCATTCTAACGGGGCATCACCGCTTGTCAATGAATTCACAAGGTGGGAGGATCCTATCTATTTGGAGTCTGTGTATCGGTTGTTCCTCCAGGTTTGGCCTCCCTTTCGCCGCGGCTCGCGCCCCGGGGTCAGGGGTCTGGCGCCCCTTCAGGGCTCCGAGAATTCTGGCTCCTGTTACCTGGGGCTCACGCCCCAGGCTAAATTTCTGCCGCGCCTTCGGCGCTGGCCTCGAATCATAAACTCGACAAGCCGGAGCACCGCCATCCCGATGATGTGATCGGCCAGAGTCGCAAAGCTACGGCACGCGTTTCCGGGTCGCCGCAATCCCTTTTGCGCGAAGCCGCGAAGCGGCGGCATTCGATTCCGGGTCGCCGCGATCCTCACGGAGTGAAGCCGCGACGCGGCGGCACGCGTTTCCGGGTCACTACCATCCGTTTGAGGTGATCGTGCGAAGCCGCGAAGCGGCGACATATCCATAGCCTGGGGCGTAAGCCTCGGGATTCGGCGACGTGTGAAAATGACCCGGCCGTGGACCAGCGGCACACACGCCCCTGTCAGGACGACTCTCACGGGGTTGAGCCGCGAAGCGGCGACATATTCATAGCCTGGGGCGTAAGCCTCGGGATTCGGCGACGTGTGAAAATTGACCCGGCCGGGGACCAGCGGCACACACGCCCCTGTCAGGACGACTCTCACGGGGTGAAGCCGCGAAGCGGCGGCATATTCATAGCCTGGGGCGTGAGCCCCAGGAACACGGGCACAACAATATGGACAAGCCGCGAAGCGGCGATAGACATGATGGAAGGCAACACGGATCAACAGAGGTACCGCTCGTCATAATCGATGCCGTTCTTCCGCGTGTGCGGGCCACTGGCACCCATATGAGGTGACCGTGCCAGGCCAGGAAGAGGCGACACGCGTGGCCGGGTCACCACCATCCTCATGGGGTGAAGCCGCGAAGCAGTGGCACACGTGGCTGCGTCAGAATCTCATGGGGTGATGCGGCGAAGCCGCGAAGCGGCGACATATTCATAGCCTGGGGCGTGAGCCCCAGGAACACTGGCGTAACAATATGGTCAAGCCGCGAAGCGGCGACATATAACATCTACGGCATTCCCCAATCTCCGACCGACCGCGTTTGTTTCCCGGGCTCGCGATCGAGGCTACGGTAGGCGATCGCCTCGGCGAGATGAGCCGATGAAATCTGCTCCTCTCCGGCAAGGTCGGCGATGGTCCGCGCAACCCGGAGAATACGGTGGTAAGCCCGCGCCGACAGCCCCAGCCCGCGGCTTGCGTGCTCGAGCAGTCGTTTTCCATCGCTGTCCGCCCGCGCCCAGCGGCGGATGGCGTCCGGACCCATCTCGCCGTTGCAGGTGAGACCACAGTCAACAAAGCGTTCGGCCTGTCGCCGTCGTGCGCCCGCAACTCTTTCCGCTACAACATCGGGGCCTCCCCGCGACGATCCGCCGAAAGCTCCCGCCACGGCACCGCCGGCACCGTGACTTGGAGGTCGATGCGGTCGAGGAGAGGGCCCGACAACCGGGAACGGTAGCGCTGCACCGCCGGCGGCGTGCAACCGCACTCGCGGCGATCGTCACCCAGGTATCCGCACGGACACGGGTTGGCGGCGGCCACCAGTTGGAAGCTGGCTGGAAAGCTGAGGGTCGACTGGGCCCGCGCCACGGTCACCGTCCGGTCCTCGAGCGGTTGCCGGAGTGCCTCGCGCACGTCGCGCCGAAACTCGGTGAGCTCGTCGAGGAAGAGCACGCCGTGGTGGGCAAGCGAGGCCTCGCCCGGTTGAGGGCTGGCGCCGCCGCCGATCAGCGCCGCCGACGAGGTGGTGTGGTGCGGGGCGCGGAACGGACGGTGGGTGAGCAACCCCTGCGGGCGCGGTACTCGGGTGGAGATCGAGTAGATGCAGGTCGTCTCGATGGCCTCCTCCGAGCTCATCGGCGGCAGGATCCCGGGCAAGCGCCTGGCAAGCATCGACTTGCCACTCCCCGGCGGGCCCATGAAGAGCAGGTGGTGGCCGCCGGCAGCGGCCACCTCGAGAGCGCGGCGGGCCTGCTCCTGGCCGATCACATCGGCAAGATCGAAGTCGGCGCCGGATGGCGCACGCGAGACCGGCTCTGCGCACGGCGCTGGGTTTGGCGCCACCCCGTCCCGTAGGTAGCGCACGACCTCGCCGAGACTGCCCGCACCGACCACGCGAATTCCAGACACAACCTTTCCCTCCGCACCGTTGGCAGCGGGGATGACGATTTCCTCGATGCCGCGGTCGCGGGCCGCTATGACAATCGGCAGCACTCCACGCACCGGCTGCAGCAGACCCTCGAGCGAGAGCTCGCCGAGAAAGAGCCTCTCCGCAAGGGCCGCTGTCGGCACGTCTCCGGTTGTGCCGAGGAAGGCAAGCGCCATCGGCAGGTCGAGTCCGGCGCCCTCCTTTCGCTGATCGGCGGGCGCCAGGTTGATGACGACGTTGGCCGGTTCCGAACGCCGGCCGAGATGCCTGATGGCGGTAAAGATCCGCTCGCGCGCCTCACGCACGGCGGTGTCGGGCAGGCCAACCACAATCACCGATGGTTGTTGTGCTCGGATGCGGTCCACCTCGACGGTCACGAACATCGCGTCCACACCGCACGGCGTGGCAGAGTATGCCTTCGCCAGCATAGTTTCCTCCTGAATTGTCAGCGTGGATCGGGTCCAGAATGACAGTACCGTGCCGGTTCGTCAAGCCGCCGGGGAAAGTAATCGGTGATCAGTGATCAGTGATCAGTCTTCTGACTGACTGATCACTGATTACTTGATGACTGATCACTATTTCGGGCGCCGCGGACGATCGGGGAATTTCCATGAGGCGCCTGACGTATTTACTATCGTGGGCAGAGTGGAAAACTGCTATAATGCCCTCGAATGTTGGACCTGGGGGCGTACTGGGTTCGACGGGGAACACGTTCGGTTGTCGGCAGCGTGTCGAGGGCCACCCGCTCGTTAATCGGGTGGAGGCACTTACAACTGCCAATAACGACTACGCACTGGCTGCTTAGGTAGCCACGTCCCTCCCGAGGCTCGGCCCGTCGGTCCGGGTTGGACGTTGTTTAGATGGGCTGGATCACCGCAACGCCCGTAAGCGGAGATCGAGATTTTTCGGGCTGGCCGCGCGGAAGGTTGCCTGCTGACTAACCGCAAGGCGAGATTTTTTCAGCCGGCTGCACACGGAGAAACCGGCGATCGAAGTTCCTCGGACGTGGGTTCGATTCCCACCGCCTCCACCAACTTCTCTTCGAAACCGGGTTTCGAAGAGAAGTTGCCACGGCGTAGCCGAAGGCGAAGCCGGGCCCAGATTCCACCCACGAACCGAGTTTCGAAAGAAACCGGGTGACCGACAACACACCGATTTCCTCCCCCCTGGAAGACGGACACCAACTCAGCGTACAATAGGGCCGCTTCGACAGGGATCCGGGCGAGAGTTCGTTTTTCTTCGACCGGCCCACAGAAAAAATAATACTGGGGCTCGCGCCCCAGGCCGGATGACGCGCCGCCTCGGAGCGGACCGGAACGGGGTGCTCGGGCATTGATACGAAAACTACAGCTTCTTCTCATCTCGCTGGTCCTCGGCGCCGGATCGCTTCCGGCCCAGGAAGCCGGCCGCACCGTGGAGTTCCACTTCGAGGATCGAGCGATCGTCGTACCTCGATTCGGCCCCAAGGTCGAGGCGCTACCGATCCTCGAGCTGGTCGGCGCCGAGGTCAAGTTCTCGCTCTCGGCCGGCACCTACGGCGTCATTTCAGGCGAGCACGTGATCCAGTTCGCCGTCGACCACAAGGTCCTGCTGGTGGACGGCGATCTGACAGAGGCGCCCGAGGCGCCGGTTGCATCGCCCGGCGGGGTCGCGGTCGGTCTCAGCTATCTCGAACGGTTCCTCCTCAGCCCCTTGGGCTTCCACCTTGAACCGATACCGCGCGGCTACCACATCGTCCTTGGCGCACGGTTCGCAGATCCGGTAACCGTGCGACCGGCGGTGGCCGATTTCGGGGTGACGACCACCCTTGTGCTCACCCTCAATCGTCCTGCCGAGGCAGAGGTCGAGGAGCTTTCGGCCGGGCTGTTGGCAGTTCGATTCGCGGACGCCACGCCGCACCTCGACGGCAGCCTGCCATTCCGTTCACGGCGGGTGCGCACCCTCACCAGCAAAGCACAGGGCATCGAGATCAAGCTCGCCTCAGGAATCGGCCTACTCTCATGGCACACTCTCGAAGGCCCGCCGCGGGTGACCATGGAGCTCGGACCGGCACGCCCGACACCGACGCCGGCGCCGGAGCACGTGCCGGTTGTGAGGCGTTCCGGGCCGCGCCCAATCGTCATCGACCCTGGTCACGGCGGTGACGACACCGGAGCCCAGTCGCCCGATGGGCTGACCGAGAAAGAGCTCACGCTGGCCATCGCGCGTCGCCTGGCCCGAACGCTCGAGACGCGAGGCCACGCCGTCCGTCTCACGCGCGACGGTGACCAGAGCCGCGCCCTGACCGACCGTACGGCGCTTGCCAATCGGCTCGAGGCGCCGGTCTTCGTCTCGCTGCATGCGAATGCCTCCACCTTCTCGTCGGTTTCCGGCGCCGAGACCTACTACATGAGCCTCGACGGGGCCTCGGACGAGGCGGCCGCCGCGACCGCCGACCTCGAGAACCGCGCCGACGGGTCCCGGAACGACCGGTCTGCCCTCGACCTCATCCTCTGGGACCTCGCCCAGGCCGAGGTTCTCAACGAGAGCGCCGAGCTTGCGCTCGCCGTTCAGGGACGCCTCAACGCTCGTCTCGGCTCACGCGACCGGGGGGTCAAACAGGCCCCGTTCGTGGTCCTCACCGGCGCCACAATGCCGGCAATTCTGGTTGAGGTGGGATTTCTCTCAAACACCTCCGAAGCCCGCATGCTGATCCAACCCGACTACCAACAGCAGCTCGCCGAAGCCGTCGCCGCCGGCATCGAGGACTTTTTGAGGCCCAGATGAACTGGCGGGTGGCCCTGATCGCTGTGGCGGCGGTGGCGGCGGTGGCTCTGCTGGTATGGCTGCTCCAGGGCGGAACTCCGCGCGCGGCACTGCAGGGGGCCGTTCCGGTCGAAGATATTCCAACCCCGACACCGGCGCCCGAACAGCGGATCATCCTCCTCTTCACGGGTGCCGACGGCATGCTCCACCCCGAGCTGAGATCGGTACCCCTTCCCACGGAGGTGCACGAGCGCATCCACGTCGTGATGCGCGAGCTTCTCGCCGGACCCGCCACTTCGACCAAACTTGCCCCGGTGGTTCCGTACCAGGCGTCTCTCGAGGCAGTCTTTGTCGACCAGGACGGCAACGCCTTCGTCGATCTCACTGCTCCACCGGAGCCGCTCGCCGGATCGAGCACCGAGTTACTCCTGGCCTACGGCGTGGTCGATTCGATCATCCTCAACTGCCCGGAGATCTCGGCAGTCCAGATCCTCTTCGGCGGACACGAGGTCGCGACCCTCACCGGCCACCTCGATCTGTCGAAACCGTTGGTCCTCAACAAGCGCTTCATCGCCCAGTCATGAGTCAAATCGGCATCTTTGACTCCGGCGTCGGCGGGCTCACGGTGCTCAAGGCGCTTCGCGAGCGGTTGCCGAGCGAACGTTATCTCTACCTCGGCGACACCGCCCGCCTCCCCTACGGGACCAAGACCGCGGCCACCGTTCGCCGCTACGCCCTCAACGCCGCCGCCCACCTCGTCGACCACGGCGTCAAGCTCCTGGTGGTCGCATGCAACACCGCCTCCTCCTATGCTCTCGACGCCCTCGCCGAATCCTCGCCTGTTCCCGTGGTCGGCGTCGTCTTACCGGGCGTCCGCGCCGCGCTCGCCACCGGCGCCCGCCGCATTGGCGTCATCGGCACCGAGGGCACCATCCGCTCGGCCGCCTATCAGGATGCCCTGGCCAGTCTCGGCCCCTCGGTGGAGGTCCGCGGCGAGCCGTGCCCGCTCTTCGTCCCCCTGGCGGAGGAGGGTTGGGGCGACCACCCAGTGACCGACCAGGTCGCCCGCCACTACCTCACACCGCTTCTCGAGTGGGGCGCCGAGGCCCTTATTCTCGGTTGCACCCACTACCCCCTGCTGACGCCGTCCCTGGAGCGGGTCGCAGGTCCGGGAATTCGCCTCGTTGACTCCGCGACGGCGGTCGCCGAGGCCATCATCGCCGATCACGCCGAGCTCATCGACACCTCGGCCGGCGCTGCCGGTGATGTCCGCATCCAGCTCACCGACGCATCCGACCGTTTCCTCCGCATCGCCAACGCGATCCTGGGACGCGATCCCGAGCATCTCGAAGTGGTTGACATCGACAGCGCAGTCTGACGACGGGGAAGTTTCGATGCTCGATGCTCGATGCTCGATGCTCGATGCTCGATGCTCGATGCTCGATGCTCGATGCTCGATGCTCGATGCTCGATGCTCGATGCTCGATGCGACAAAAGCCTAAATTCCTGGACTGCGTTGTCAAGGGTCGGGTGAGCGAATCGAGTATCGAGTATCCAGAATCGAGTATCGGGTGGGTGGGTGGATCTACGGCTTACGCATCCAGCTGTAGCTGTACGACACGCCTATCGAGCTGAAGTCACCGCCGATTCTGGTGATAGCTCCCCGGCTGACCGCAACCCGCAGGGAGTGCTTCCGGCCGAGACGCGTGACCACCGTGGCCCCGATTCTGGAGTTGCGCTGCAGGTCGTCGTTGGTCCTCCCGTCAACCGTGGTCTGGCCGCCGCGCCAGTAGTTGCCGTCCACCGCCGCCCACAGCCCCGGCCGGAAGAGGTAGCGGACGTGGACCTGGGTGGAGAGTATGGGATCCTGCTCGCCCGTCAAGCCACCGAAGAAATCCGCGTTGTCGGTGAAGAACCATCCCCCGACGTAGGCGTCAATCGCCCACCGCCCCATGACCCGGACGATGCCGACCTCCGGTTTGAACGCCCACCGGTTGGTGCCGATGTTGATGAGCTTCGTCGGATCGTACTGACCGGTGGGCGCCTTGACGATCAGGCTGGCGCCGATCAGGGTGCGCGCCCGGTAGGTGCTGAACTCCTTGGGGCTCATGGCCGGCGCACCAAACAAATTGACGGCCATGCGAACGCCCAGGTCGCCGAGCCCCGACCGGTCGGCAAAAGCCGGCTCGCCGAGGTACAGACCCTCGAGATGACCGAGCACATACGGCACGATCACCCCGATGTTGGCCGACCGGCCCACCACATTGAGGGTACGGATGTAACCGAGCGTCGAAATACCGATCCTCGCACTCGCGTCCTCGATCGGCCCCGACGGGTCAAAGGCAAGATCACCGCTGTTGTAAACGGCGGCGAGATTCAGCACATTGACACCGTAGGGCGCCGGCGTGTACGCGGCGGGAACCAGCTCTTGCGCGGTGGAGATCGAGGCCGGCAGCATGGCCAACGCGCCGAACATCAACACAGCAACGACCGAACCCGGTTTCCCGAACATCAACGTCACAAGCTTTCCGACCCGATCACTGGGAGCCCGTTCGCCCTGGAAGCTGTAGCGAGGGCCTGGTCGTGGGTCGCCATCACGAGACGGGCGTCGGTGCGCTCACCCCACAGCAGCGCCGTTGCCAGGTGGATGGCGTCGAGCGTGCCGAGGGTAGTCGGCATCGGCTGTGAGGCGCGTACCAGCACCGGTCGCGTGAGCTCCACGATCTCGATGGCATCGAGAATTCGATACACCGCCTCCCGCCGAATGGCGATCTCACGGTCGGCCAGTGGCTCGGCCAACCGCAGGCGGTCCAGCGTTCGCAGGCACTCGACCTCTGCCAAACGTGATGCGACGCCGCGTTCGATCTCGTCCCACTCATCGAGCGCGTTTGGCTGCCCAAGCACTACCCGCAGCAGAACCGAAGAGTCGAGGTAGGCGATCACCGCCCAGCCCGCCGCTCCTCCAACAGCATCTCGACCGCGTCTTGATGCAAATCGAGCGGCGGCGGCAGCGGCACATCGCGCAAGCGGGGAGCATCCCGCGCAGGTTCACGGACGGTCAACGAGACACCGTTGTCCTCATAGGGCACAAGGCGCGCCACCGGGGTGTCGCGATCAAGCACCGTGATCGACGACCCACGCCGGACCCGCCTCAGGTATTCGCTCAGTCGGCTCTTCAACTCGGCGATTCTGACACTTGTCATGACTATAAGATAACCATTTATGGTCAAGAATGCAATGCCACGCCGTCGCTATCGTGGCGGTGCCACCGGTCGTTCCGAAATCCGAAATATGACATACGAAGGAAGAACGGCATTCCGAATTCCGAATTAGTTAGGAATCAGCGGCAGGCGAGACGCCTGCCCCACAAAGCCGCCGGTCAACCTTGTGGGGCAGGCGTCCCGCCTGCCGAGTCGAAGTGAGGGTGGGAATTTCGAAATCCGAAATCCGAAATCCGAAATCTTCCAGCGCTATACTCTCCACACGACAAGGAGACCACTATGCGCCCAGACGGCCGTGAGCCCCACCAGGTCCGCCCCATCACCATCGAGCCCGACTTCATCCGTTACCCCGAGGGCAGCGTCCTCTATCGCGCCGGTGACACGGTGGTGCTGTGCAACGCCAGCGTGCTTGACCGCACCCCACCGTTCTTGCGCGGCTCGGGCGAAGGCTGGGTGACCGCCGAGTACGCCATGCTGCCGCGCGCCACCGACACCCGCTCGGAGCGTGAGGTCAACCGCGGCCGGCCGAGCGGCCGCTCGCATGAAATACAACGACTCGTCGGCCGCTCGTTGCGCGCCGCGGTTCGCCGCGAAGAGCTTGGCGAGCGCACCATCGCCATCGATTGTGATGTCCTCCAGGCCGACGGTTCGACCCGCACAGCCTCTATCTCAGGCGGATGGATCGCCCTGGCCATTGCGCTTGCCCGGATGTTCGAGCAGGGGCTCTTGAGCGAGTGGCCCTTGACCAACCAGATCGTCGGCGTGGCTGTGGGGTTGGTGGGCGGTGAGGCGCGGGCCGATCTCGACTACGGCGAGGACTTCGATTGCGACGTGGATCTCAACCTGGTCTTCACCGGCGACGGCCGGCTGATCGAGGTCCAGGGCACCGCCGAGGGCGAGCCCTTCTCACGCGATCAGCTCGACACCCTGCTCGACATCGGGTGGCGGGGCGCGGAGCAAGTGGCTGCAAAGCAAAAAGAAATCGTCGGGCCGAAGCTCGACGCGTTGGGGCTCGCGCTGCCATGACAGGGGTTCAGGTTTGAGTTTTTAGTTTTTAGTTTTGAGTTCCCATTCACCCTCCCCAGCAACACGGGTAGCTGGCGGCAAATTCGAAATTCGA
>PVMK01113868.1_pt1 | contig 29339 bp, 30 predicted proteins | sample 1853481 | NCBI WGS metagenome assembly PVMK01 (sample SAMN08533507, study PRJNA380276) | Marine sediment metagenome, whole genome shotgun sequencing project.
AAAGAGCGTCCATCTTTAACCCACCTCGCAAGGGGCAGACCTTTCAACTTTCAAACATTATGTATAGGAAGGCACCATCACCTTTCCTGTAAAGCACTTATTTATTGTACCCACAAATATTTTGTAAATTTTGGATTGCCGAACGCAATGTGAAAAAAAGCTGGATGATGGGTTTCGGCTATGCTTACACAATCCGTTTTATGAGTTTTGAGTATTCGATTGCGCTTACTAATATAAAATGAGACTACCCGATTACCTCCCTTCGTAAAACGCAAAATATCCACTCCTGGTGATATTCCTGTCACTACTATTCTTTATTCCTATAAGATCTAAACTGTGCAGGAAATCAAACAGACTGCCAAGTTTGAACCAATTGCAAATCTCATATTAGACCGTTGTCAAGTCAATTAAATCCTGCTTTAACAAAGGTGAATTTTATCGCTGTTCCATAGGTTGCAAACTCAACAAATCATAAAGTAATAACCAACCATCATGTGGTTGACCATTACAATCAATTCCCCTTTTCGCGACAAAACAATTCATTCACACTCATCCTCATCGCTCTTAAGCTCATTTATTATATCAGAAAGCTTAGAAGAACCTATCGTTATATATTTACGTTTCCGTTTCAGTTTCCGTTCATACTTTTGGGGTTGGGGGTATTCATTATAAAATCCCTGATTATTAAAGTGTTTATAATACAATTTGATGGTGGCATCATGCCTCTCCATTATCTTTTTAGGTGTTCCTTTCAAATGGTGACCGGTAATGGGAATATCACAATCCCCGTCGTATACACTCATGTAGGGTAGTCTTTTGTGGCCAGACCCGCGGTATAGTGAGCGACGACCACGAGGGAAAAACCTCACCCCTTTGACAAAGATAGCGATGGTGTTGCCAGACGGTAATATTTCTGTGTAACTATCAAGCTCTTCAATAATTTCTTTAGCCCACTGTTCAATTTTACCAGTCTCGGGGTCGCGGCTAAAGCTCAATAACCAGGCGGCAATATCATTGTCAGGCGTGGGTTTCTCAATACCCATCGGAATTTTATATTTACTCATAACGCCCTCCTTTCTATTTTCGGCGAGGTGTTATTGATTTAATAATTTGTATTTATACTTTACAGGATTGAAAAACGGAAACCTTCCTTGATAATATATCGAACATCCATTCTGGCTAAAAATCGTATTGAACACTATTCTTTGTCCCATAATGCTCTTTTCCCAGAATTGCACCGAAAATCAATCCATTCAATAATAATAATAAAAACAGTATATTACATATTGACAATCTAAATATTCTTTGATATTAATTCAATAAAAAATCATGATATCTTTTTGCGAATGGGAAGGCCAAAGGTCTTCCTTTCGTATTTTCTGAGATACGTATTTTCTCACCTTTTCATGGAGAACAGATCATGACCCCGGATTGCAAATTCAAAATGTTGTATGCCGCTGCCTACGACTATCTTGAATCCAAAATCGGAAAGGAAGCACTGGAACAAAAGCTCAATCATTATCGTCACCACAAGGTGGGCAACATGAATGATGTGTTCTGGTTTCTGGTGAATTCGCTCACAAATAAAGTAGGTATGAGATCCACCATCGGGGATATCGATCCCTTGGAACCTTTTTTGTTTGGCTTTGATCCCTGGCAAACTCATTCCCATTATCAGGATGATTGGAAACAGTTGTTCGCAGACATAAAGGAAAGGCATACCCCGCCAGGTCCAATGGACATAAATAAACCCAACAGCTATTGGGCGATTTTTTGTAAGGGCATTTTATCCGGAGCGGAGTTCCTATCAAGGTTTGACACTTTTAAATCCTTCGATGAATTTGTGAACAGCTTTGCCTTCAATGACATGTCCATCGCCGCTCTTCCGATTTTGTTGGATCAGGAAATATATGGATTTGCTTTTGCTTTGGCCTGCGACTGGTTGAAGGAATGCGGCTATCACAATTATGGCAAACCAGATACCCATACCATCGATATTTTATATGGAACCGGAGTCGCCCCGAGTCAGGATAATTATGTGGTGTTCAAAACAATGGTTCGGATGGGCAGGATCAATAATGAGGTGCCGGCGGTCGTCGACCGATTGTTGTGGTTCATCGGATCCGGCCGGTATGTTGATGAGCATGACAAAATCACACGCCAAAAAGCTGGGTTTATACGGCTTCTACGGGTTAAATTGAATGCAAAATGACGGTTTGCAGCGGGTTTCCGATACTTGGTACGGAACCACCCCGTAGATCGCGGTTGTTAATCAAAAAGCGGTCTGAATGAACAGTAGCAAAAAATAACGATTAGCTTAATCTTTTCTTTCCGGGCAAGAACAAGATGAAGTGACATTTAAAGCTGCTTTCACCTTTTGACATTCTGAAACGGTAGTTATCTGTCTCGATATTTATTTTGGACTTATCACCGGTCTGCACTTTTTGTTGCACTTCCCTTAAAATATCCTCGTATGAGACCTCATTGTTGGTGAATTCGGCGGTGATCAATTTTATCGTCTCAATAATTTTAGGATCATTAGCCAATATCCTTTCTTTGCCGATCCAATCATAATTCAATTTTGGCCGCGGATGAAAAGAAATTTCACATTTGAGATACTGGTATTCCTCAATTACTCGATCATCGATGCCATAGTGCACATAATATACCTGGTTGTTAGATGCAGCAGCCTCAAATTGTCTGTATTGAGAACTTTCTTTAACAATCTCATAACCAAGTTTTGCCAGACCGTTTTTTATATTCGGATAATGCTTATCAAATTCGGATTTTTCTGATGTAATGGCACCTATGATAACTGCTATTACAATTATACCGAATATGATGCCAAATATGGCTAATCTTTTTTTGTTGGTCTTGCGCCGTTTCTCTAATTTTTCTTGATTAAGTTCCGCCATTGTTTTTCTCCTTCAAAATTGAGTGAACATCCCAGACCGTACCCTAACCTTTGTCGCTGTCATAGATGATCTGCCGGTTAAAGATACATGCCCAATATGATCTGGTCCTCTCCGTCTTCATAATAGTCCCTCAAAACGGCTTCGATCCGGAATCCATTTTTCAGATACAGGTTAAGTGCTGGCCAATAAAACTTATACGAACTGGTATCCACATATAATTTTCGTGCTTTCCCGGACAGGTGATCAACGACATACCGTAACAGGTCACCGCCAATATTTTTCCTTGCATAGTCCCTGTGGGTATAAAACCAGCCGAGCCAGTACACGTCTTTTGTCTCCAATTTATCCGGGCATAGTCCGATAACGGACACAATCTTGCTATTCACCTCACCAATAAAAATCTCATCATTCGGGTGAGCTTAATTAAAAAAATCATCGTAATAATGCCTTGCAAACTTCTTATCCCAGCTCGATTTATGGCTCTCAAATATTTTGAGTATGCCATCCCTGTCTTCAGCTCTGGCTTTTCTTATTTTCAACCCCTTCATAATGCGATGGTATCCATAGATGAGATTACACCTAAGAATACCACTTTTAAGACGTATTTTCAAATAATATCCTATCTTTGAATGCCTGTATGCGACTTCATTTATCAATTATAAGATAAACGGAGGTCACATATGGACACGGACAAATTGAAAAAGCAGTTAGGGCTAAGGTTTAAAGAGCTTCGGGTATCCAAAGGGTTGAAGCAGGAGGATTTGGAGCGATGGGGATTCAATTATCGATATTATGGCAGGATAGAAAGAGGCCTTGTGAATCTGACCCTCGAAACCCTAAACCGACTTTGTGAAATATTCGAGGTATCTTTACCGGAATTGTTTGCATTCATGGATATAGATGGTGGGGTATCGGAAGATCGGGAAGCGGTCGCTGTTAAGGTGGCTAAAGCTTTAAAAGGAAAGAATAAAGCGAAGATCAAGAAATTGAGGGTATTTTTGGATGAAATTTTGTAGTGGCAGTGAAATGTCTACATTTGAACAGACTATTCTTATGGCTGATTGTCACCTTGGGTATTTTTCGTTTTCGTAAATATAATCGAACCGGGTTTGTTTCCTCCTTAGCCACTTCTTCATCCTAATCTTCGATTTTATCTGAAATACAGGCATATACGTATAGGGTTCTGCTGACCTGTCTAAAATAGTTTGTTATGGTGTCAATGATCTTCTGCAATTTTCAGTTTATCTATGCCACTTCATCCTTTATGCTAATTTTCCTTCACAACCCTCAAAGTCAATAATCCCGATATCGACATTAGTAAAATCAATATTATAAAAATGCAATCTAATATTACGTGACACAACGGCAGTTCAAAAAAATAAGGGACAGCTCAAATGAACTATCCCCTTAATAAGGAGGTATATGAGAAAGTATATTCTCAATGATATTGACTCCTCTAAATGCCGTTATTAAACTTTGGTACATATCTCTCTTTTTAAAATATATAGTGTAGATGACCTTTTGATAAGATGCACGTGCATCAGAGAAGACATTAAGTTGTTGGTCTGGTCCTTAAGATTTTTTTTATATCTTTTATATCTTTAATGGGGTGGTGAAACGCTCTTTTCACAAGGTCGATATCCTCGTACTCAATGTATAATTTTTCTTTGGTTTTTTTTGAAATTACAAAATTACCAATCCATGTATTATCGGAATCAACAATAAAAATTATGTCATCTTTGAAAGGATCACCGGAAATTAACTTAGCATTGCACCCTCCAGTGGATGGAAAACCGAGAAATTCAATTTTTCTCCAAAATGCAACAGGTTTAATAGAAACAGTTCCATCTTTTTTAATGTATACAACATCTCCGTCAACCATTGCGATTCTGAGGGGAGTTGGCCATTTTCGCCCTTTTTCCAATGAAACACTTAAATCTCCGAAATCAACCACACTATTAATTGATATAGCAGTTTTCACCTTTTCGTCGTTGTTAAATTCCTCTTTTATTGCATCAAACAATGAATTAACAATTTCTCTCGCTTTCTTATAAGGTAAATTTCCTACAGACATTATAATATTGATAATTTCTTTTTTCTTCATGACAAGACTCCTTATTATAAAAAATGAAATGTTAATTATTATGACTCACTTTATCACTAAACTTTCTGTAACATCTATCCGTAATGACCATCATGTAAATCTAGAACAAAAAAAGCCTTTTAAATCATTCGTCATTTTTGACACCCCTTTCAGCGAGCATAACTCACCAATAGGAGTATCTGGGACGCATGATTTAAAAGGCTTTTAAGCCTAAATTTTGGGTCTGATTATGATTTTGGCTAACTTCTTTTTCCCAGATAATCCAATATCTTTAAAAAAAGAATATAACAAAATAAAATATTTGTCAAGTGAAGCTCCCCGCCTTAAAAGGCGGGGCTTCTTGAAAAACTCGGAAGGGGATTGCATCCCCTTTAACCCCGCACCGCATTCATCCCCGCCATAAATGGCGGGGGATTCTCCGGGATTTTCCTAAATTGCTACCAAATCATTTTCATCAAACCACTTCCCTTATTCTGTTAACTTATAGACCCTCTTGTCCACCTTTCTAATAAACCTCCAGGGATTATAAGAATCACCGCCTTTGTGCCAGGTTATGGTGTCGATGGGGAACAAACCACATATAGAAACACTACTTCAGATCATGCTACTCTGTAACTCCAATACTTTTCCTCAATTTCTTTCTCCCTAAAACCAAATCTTTTATATAAAGAAGTTCGAAAGTGAAGCAAAATCTGCTTTTCCAACGGATTTCGTTTATTACTTCAAATCAAAACAATACTTATATCATAATATAAATTATTGATTGCTTAATTGCTCAAGGTTGCCATACACAGCGGCATATTCCGGATTGCGATTATTCAATTTTATTGCTGATTCAGTCATTCCTTCCGGGTGACAATTGGTTATTGTTGAATGAGCAGATACGTTTGGATAATCATGGCATGACATAGTAGCGAATTTTCAAGATGAATGGCATTCAACTTGAAAATGGCTTTTTCATTTCTCGCTATTATCGACTTGATTATAAAAAAAGAAGGATAAATGAAATGGATATTATTACACAATACGCGTGTTTAAAGAATAAATCATGAAAGATTGGGCCGACATAGATCCGCATACGGTTAAAAAGCGGAGAAAGAAAGATAAACGAAAGACGGCTTCGTGGAGACACCCCGTTCACAAGCTTAATGTCCTTCCATACGACTTCGACTATTTCCGATACCCTCACATTAACTTCGATTCCTCTCAATTTCAATCTGCAGCTGAAGCAATTGAGCAAGTGTTTAATTATGGATATGGCCGTGACAATTTCTGTGTTAGAGATATGCTCAATGTATTTGGTGAACTGCCATATAACCGTGGCCGAGTCTTTTTTCTACGCTTTGTTAAGCGGTTTATGCGAGGACACAGTATAATTGGGCGGGATGGCTTAAAATGGTTTGATGTAGCTCACAACATTCTTGAATTGTGTAACTACTTCTGTTTTATCACCAACATCAGAAAAGAAAAGGCACGCAGATCTGCTTGTTACCGAAATGCACACTTACATGTTCAATTGCATACTGAGTGGAACAAGACCAAGAGCTGGGAGCCGAAATTCAAGTTACGAGTTAATAAAAAGAAAAAAAACCTGCATAGAAAAGAAGAACATAGAAAGATCCTTCGGGAGGTTCGTCGGAAATGGAAATCCCGACATACACTTGGCCACTCGAAGCCGACTTATGTGGTTACTAAGGTATTGAATTGGAAGGAGCAATGGCACTCATTGGTGTCATATAATTTAATAATTTGAATACATGAAAATTGTATTGTCAATTTCATATTTTATGCAGGTCTAAAACCACAGTATTAACAAGTATTTTACACAGAATATCGCTAATCTCAACTCAATCGCTGTATTGCATTTGGCAGAGGTATATCTTAACTAACCGAACTTGGTCGAAGACCACCCTGATCAAGTTCATCGGAAACGAGATCGCCGAACGCACAGAAGGTTGAGCGAAGCGGAGCGTAGCGAAAGTGAGGCGATCCTAGCATCGCTAAGATCGATTCCTCTCCCTGCTTTATTCCCCTGTTACTTAACCGATCATGCCGACCAAAGGCATGATGGCTCCGCCGGCAGTGCGGGTTTTTAGGGAAAGTATACCCATTTCTTTCTGGTAGGTGAGTTTGGCTCACCATAACTGGGTTATTACTATATCCCTCCGGGATGTGGTAATATAATATCCCTGACTCGCTTCGCTCGCCAGGGAAGTCACTACTATATTATATCACCGCACTTCGACTTAATACCTGAATTTTGCACGGTTTTTATAAGTTTTCGTGCAAGAAATTTTTTGCACGATTAATTTTGGACGTTATATCAAAATGTTATAAATACAGTAAAAATACACTGCTTATGGAACCCTTATTTTACTGGCTTCGAGAGCCTTTGTTTAAAGTCTCTAATGTTCAGTGTTTGCAAATGTCTGAAAAGAATCCATTTTACTCATTTGGTAAAAACCTGATTATTTTTCAATTCTCATAAACATATAACTAATAGGGATTCACGACTTGTAAGTGCATTTGCAGCGAGTTTGGCGCAAAATTCAGGTAATAATCGCTTGAGAAAGGAATCGCTTGAAAGAATTAGAATCTGACCAAAGCTGGGATGGCTCGCTACGCTCGCGCTTCTTTCCCCTTTGAATTTCCTCTTTGAATTTTAGAGATTGAAATAACATCTCTCCCCTTGCAGTTCGAAGAAGCCCATATTGTATCAGAGGTGATTGAGATCAGAAAGACCGTCTCTTGAAGATAACAACCCTTCTAAGGCTATCAATGCCTTTGCAATTTATTCAGTGTACAATTCTTCTATCTTTGACTGGTATTTCCGCTTGATGTAATCATGGCCGAAATCCTTAGATTCATCAAGTAGATCTAATGCTTTTAATATCTCCTCTTTATTTTTCTTACCATATTTCTCAAAGTGCTTAACGAAGTAATTTAAATTGTTGTCCAAAGCGACACTTAAGACAGTATTCTTAAATTCTTCTACTGCTCTGATGTTATAAAATCCACACCATTCCTTTGCTGTAACCCACGGAGGCGGATTAGAGCGACCGATCGTAGCTTCAAACACACCATTATATCGCGACAGCTCAGTTCTCAAATTGGTATTTGGATGTAAAGATCCTTTTTTAGGCATTGGCGTTAAGGTATAAGGGTGCAGATACTTGAGGCGGCGCGAAGCCGCAGATTGATTCCATGTCAAAGAGTCAAAACTAGCTTTCTCAAACATGTTCAATGCGATTGCTTTGGCGAGTAGAAACATTATGACTGGTGCGCTGGAACCAAGGAAATGAATATGCCTAATACCGACACTTGATAAAAAAGATAAGACAAAGGCATTACCCAAAGCATCGCTTGGTTTGTTTCTAAACCTAGTAGGATAAGCATAAATACGGACGTATGGTGTGAAAATCCAACTGAAATATTTTGGCACCTCCAAAGGATCTCTGGCTTGTATTGCAATAACCAATTCAGTCTCAGGGCAAAGATATGGAGCCGCCTTCAGCATTTGATTCCTTCCCTTTATTGATTTCGATAACTTAAACCAATATACTATTTCGCTGTCATACGTGTAGACGGGTCTATCAACCAGTAAAGCGAGTGTGCTATTAGTTCTGCGGTATATCCTGCAGTTGTCGATTGTACCTATAGTAAGATAATCATTTGTATTGCGTGTCCTGAGCAAGGGACCAACTATTATTTTTTTACCCTTCTTTGAGGCTTCAATAATCTGGAGTCCCCCAGAGTCACAGAAATTGCTTTTCTTTTCTTTTATCATTTTAAGCTTCTGATATGATAATGTCCTTAAAACGTTAAGCATGAACGAATTACAATGCTTTAAAGGTAGCAGCATTTGCTCAGCTCCGACAGGATAGTATTGTAAGCGGTTGTATGGATTCTTACTCATTTTTATTCTCCTTGTATGTAACTGGCCAAGGCTTTTTATGATAGCCTCGACCGGTGTGGTTGATAGTTAAATTACTCCCGCAGTCAGAAACGTCACCCAGAACTCCGCAAAAGCCTCCTGAAAGTCTTCGCCCATTTTATGAATTTTCTCGGTTTCAGGAGCCTTCAGCTCTTTTTTGGAATTAACGAAATTAACCAAATCTGAAAATATTGGAACTAAGTCACTGAAAGATTGCTTGATTCGGTTATAATCCACAGATCCAATATCTCTGTATTCTTCACGCGCTGACTTATCCTTTCCATTTGGCCCCTTATTATTTGTGGAGCCACCATCACTCTCATCATCACCAGGATCATTACCACCTGATGCCTTTCGTTTCTTGACAATTTCGGAAATTGGTTTTTCGAAGAAAACATCAAATAACATGATGCCAATCTCTTCTTTAATCTCCGATTCATCAGACCCATTATCCCGCATTTCCTTAATTTTACGGTTTATTTTCGTCCGCATCTTCATATTTCGTAAAATAGGATTAACATTGTGGATATGGGAAAGGGAAAGCTGTCTTTTTTTCGCCTTTAAGAGATAGTAAAACCCTTCAATCCCCGGTGGACCGACATGATTTCCGAAACGCTTTAAAATATCTATCCTTGAGCGTTTGTGGGGGAGATGTTTACACAGACCATCTATGGTGCTCTGTTTTTTATAATCCTTCCCCCTTCGTTTACCACCGTGTTTGTATGTGTCTTCAAACAATTCCATTGTTTGATTAATAGCCTGACACTCTTCAAGAATATGGAATTTCCGAATAGTTGCGAACACGTGGTCTAATCTGCCTAAAATGGTTTCGTGATCCAACTGAACTTCGCCGACAATTAGGCACCTAAACTTTTTAATCTTTTGCTGTTTTCCTTTTCGAAAAACACACAATCCTTTTTTTAAGATGTGAATTTTGGATTCGCGGGAATAAATAACCTCAAGGAGGATGTCGCCGAGATGGTCTAACTCGCTATCGTCGACATCGGTTTCAATACGATCTTTGACAATAGGTTCTTGGATTTTGTCAGCTGAGATTATTTTTATGGAAGGCGTTATTGGTATGTAACCGGATATTTTATCATTATTTTTAGGTATTTCTCTCATCTTAAACCCCTTTCTTTGTAGCTTAAAAGTTTGAGATTGTAGATTGAGAAACACCTATCGACGATCCGAATCGCCTTAACGAAATTCAAAATTTCGGCTAAAGAATTGTCATCGTGTTCCTTATAATTGCATGGCCACATGACCAGGCAATTTATTGTTTTTGCCTATAAAGGCTATTTTTCTCGTTTATTCCGGTCGTTACCTCCATTTTTTGGGTTATGGTAATTAGCCAATGGCTATCGTCAGATAATCGTTGTGTAGCGTTGGTGTAGCGCATCCTCTCTGAACCTTACAGATTCAAGTTATGCCGTAGGTTCGACTCCCACTAATCAATTAGCTTTTCGTTGGCTTGGCCACTAAAAATTACTAAAAATACTTAAAATGAACTATAAAACACTAGGCTTGGCCCGCCGTATCGAGAATTGTTAATAAAATCAACAATTGAGCTGAATCCGGCCTTCGGCACCAATCATTCATTTTTACTAACGGTTTCAGTATGTTACTGAAACCGTTTTTTATTATATGCGATTATAGGCCCGGTTTTCGCACCCTCCCCTTTAGCGCTCCTTCCAGATCCCCGCGGCCTTCACCCAGAATCCAGTGGCAGTAGCGGTCCACGTTACCGGATAGTTGCACGAATTGATAGTAGAGATGCCTCTTGACATGGTGTCAATATTTGATAATATTACCAACATAAATTTATAAGTGTAGGTGATTTTATCAAGAAATCAAAAGGTACGAATAAGCAAGGCTCCCGGTTCGAGAGGGCAGTCGCTATTTTCAGGAAACACGGTGGTATCCTGCGCACAGCTCAGGCGCTGCGTGCGGGCATCCATCCGAGTACGCTTTATGCTATGCGTGATGACGGATCGCTGGAAGTAGTCAGCCGTGGTGTGTATCGTCTTGCCGGCAGCGAACCACTGGGAAATCCCGATCTGGTGACCATAGCGACCCGAGTTAGCGGCGGCGTCGTCTGCCTGATCTCTGCGCTGGCGTTTCACGAAATTACCACCCAGATACCCCACGAGGTCCACGTGGCCCTCCAGCGAGGAGCGGAGGAACCCCGGCTGGACCACCCGCCGATTAAAACCTACCGGTTCACTGGTCAGGCGTTTACGGCGGGAGTGGAGATCCATGAACTCGACGGGATAAGCGTGCGTATCTACAGTCCAGAGAAAACGCTTGCCGACTGCTTCAAGTTCCGCAACAAAGTTGGTCTCGACACAGCGGTGGAAGCGGTTCGCTTTTACCACGAACGCAGAAGCGTCAAGGTCGACGACCTCATGCGCTATGCAGCAATATGCCGAGTGGAAAAGGTCATTCGGCCCTACCTTGAGGCGATCCTGTAATGGCCAAAAGTATCAAAAACATTTCCGCGTCGGTGCATCAACGTCTTCTTAACAAGGCCAAGGAATCCTCCCGTCCTTTCAACGAACTTCTACAGCACTATGCCATCGAACGGTTCATCTACCGGCTCTCCAAGAGTCCCCACGCAGATAAGTTCATCCTCAAAGGGGCCTTGATGTTCTCTGTGTGGAGCGGATCCGCATCGCGTCCTACCATGGATATCGATCTTTTGGGGAATATCGAAAACAGGCTCGAAGTGATCATTGCCGCCATAAAGGATGCCTGCTTGATGGAAGTGGAGCCGGACGGCATCTCCTTCAACGCGGAGGCGGTGGAGGCCGGCAGGATCGCGGAGGATGCCGAATACGAAGGTGTACGTGTCCGCGTTCACGGCAGCCTCGGCAACGCGCGAGTCTCCCTGCAGATAGATATTGGATTTGGTGATGTAATCGTTCCGAGCCCCAGCAAGGTAGCGTATCCTGCCATTCTCGACTTTCCAGCGCCTGAGTTGAAAGGCTACACCATGGAGAGTACTATCGCCGAGAAGTTCCAAGCCATGGTGAAGCGCGGCGTTCTGAACAGCCGAATGAAGGATTTCTACGACATCTGGATACTGTCACACACGTTTGATTTCAAGGGCGAGATACTTGCCGAGGCGGTTGAGAAAACATTCGAGAACAGAAACACGCCTATCACCCTGAACGCAGCGATCTTCGACCCTTCGTTCGGGAAGGATGGGGACAAAAATGTTCAATGGCAGGGTTTCATCAGGAAGACCAAGCTAATCAACGCACCAGAGTCCTTCGAAGAAGTCATTGCCGTTGTTAAACTTTTTCTTGAACCTCTCACAGCCTCGATTGGCGAACGACAAGCGTTTAACAGCATCTGGGCCGCCCCCGGCCCATGGCGGTGATCACCCCTCTTTCGTTTGCTTGATCCGATACAACAGCTTCCGGAGATGATATGCGATTGATATGCGATTATGCAGCCGGGAACGTACAAAAATTCGCTTAAACTTACATAAACTCACATTTAATTGGATACCTTATTGTTATCATTACCTATTTTATAATTCCGACCTTCGGCACCACCGATACAATATCAAGAGCGATTTCAGTGTCTTGCTGAAGTCGCTTTTGTATTATATGCAATTGCCGTGCACGCTTTCACACACTATATACCTTCGCCTTTACTTCTATTCCCTTTACCGAGCGCCTGAAGCCTGATGCCTTAAAAATGACTTGTCGTTTTCCCGCTTAATCTGGCAGCGTACCCTCCCCTATTTTTAGACAACATCAATTAGTTGTCGTGGCCCGATCCCAAAAACATTCATAACGCTGTGTGGGATACCCACCAATAAACAAGTTGATTGAAAAGGAGCAGATGATCAATTTGTCAATTTCAAAGATCTGACCCCATTTTCGACCCCATTTTCCTTACAGACAAATAATCAAGCGTCTGAAGGCATTTGGATTTGCGTTTGATTAGATAATTCAATTATCAGTCTTTCCTTTGCCATGGCCTGCCCTTTTCGCTTTTCTTATTTAATAATTTCACATCCAAATGTTTGATATCCTCTCAGCCGTCTTTCATATAATTTGACCAGCATCGGAACTAATGGACCCGCATCGTCGCAGATCACCGCCTTCTTTTTCAATGAAAGGAAGTACTGTTTGAACAAATACGTTGACAATATGTCAGATATGATATATTATCAACCACATGAACCCACAAGACAAACCACTGGTGTGAATATGGATAAGAGTAAAAAGAAAGATTTAGAATCTAAAGGTTATAAGGTCGGATCTGTGGAAGAGTTTTTTGGACTGAGTACGGAAGAATCGGAATACATCGAGCTAAAACTGGCACTCAGCCAAGCTCTGGCAAAACGCCGCAAACAAAGCAATTTGACACAGGCACAGTTAGCCAAGATGCTAAAATCCAGTCAGTCAAGGGTCGCCAAAATGGAAAGGGGAGATCCGACCGTGTCTGTGGACCTTCTTGTCAAATCCTTGCTGGCTATGGGTGCGAATAAAAAGAGTATCGCCAAAGCGATTGCATGACGCGTCTTAATAGAAAAAAAAGACATGAACACTAGCCCTACATTCTTTTTCACCGCTGATGAACACTATGGGCACACAAACATTATCAAGTATTGTCATCGTCCTTTTGCATCGGTAGAAGAAATGGATGCAGAAATTATTAAGAGACATAATGAATTGGTTGGCCCGCAGGATGTTGTAATTCACGCAGGAGACTTTACTCTTACGAAAAAACCTTTTGCCGAGAATTATATTAAGCGACTAAACGGAACCCATATATTTCTGAAAGGTAGCCACGATTATTGGCTGAAAAAATCAGCTAAGGCAATTTGGGAAAAGGAAATAAAAGGATTTTATGTCGTTGTATATCATTTCGCAATGCGGGTGTGGCCACGATCACATTTCAACAGCTGGCAACTTTACGGTCATTCGCACGGAAAACTGCCGCCCATCGGTAAGCAATGGGATATCGGGGTTGATAATAACGATTTTTATCCGGTTAGCTTCAATAAAATTTGTGAAATAATGGCGGATCGGCCAGACAATCCCAATTTCGTAAAAAATATTGCTGCCTGATTTTTTCGATATATCAATATGCGATTGATATGCGATTATGCAACCAGGAACGTACAAAAACTCGTTTAAACTCACATAAACTCACTTATAATTCAGCAACCTACTGATATCATCAACTATCTGGCAAGTCCGGCCTTCGGCACCAGTAAAAATATTTTGAAGGGGATAGGATTATGCCTATTCCCTTTTTCTATTCTTATTAATTACCATAACATGAACAAATTGAAACAATACGGATAGCAAGCGAAAACCATAAAAACAATTAACTTGACAATTACAATGCACTCAATATAATGTAAGGAAAAATAAGAATATAAAGGAAAAATTTGAAATGGCTATATCAATTCTAACCAAAAAGGGACAAACGACCATTCCCAAGGAAATACGAACTTTTCTAAAGCTTGAAGCCAAGGATAAAATTATTTATCAAGTTGAAAATGATAAGGTAATTATGAGACCTTTGAAAGGGAGTATCCTTGATCTGAGAGGCAGTGTCAAAACAGAAGAAAAACCAGTTGATTTCGAAAGAATAAGAAAAGTAACTAGAAAAAGGATTGCTCACAAGATAGTTGAAGGTGATAAATGAAATTTATTGACACGAACATCTTTATCAGATTTCTGACAAACGACATTTCTGAAAAGGCGGATGCCTGCGAGCACCTATTTCGAAAGGCGGCAGAGAATAATGAAACCTTTTTTACAACGGAAATGGTTATCGCCGAGATAATTTGGGTGTTGGAGTCCTACTATGAGCTCCCTAAAAAAGAAGTACAGGAAATGGTGGAGAAGATTTTAATTACCCCCTTCTTATTCTGCCCGCAGAAAGACCTTATCTTAAATGCCCTAACTATATACGGTGATAAAAATATCGATTATATTGACGCTTACAATGCATCGATCTTAAGAGAGCAAGGAATAAAGGAAGTATACTCATATGACCGACACTACGACAAAATAGATTGGGTCAGTCGAATGGAGCCGTAAAATTTTTTCTATTTATTCAGTAATCACGAATTGCGAATTGTCGAATTGGCGAATTGGCGAATTGGGGTCGGGCCGCGGTAACGGGCTAAAATTATTAAGATTAGTTTCAAAAAAGGGGTCTATTGGGGGGCCATAATGACGTTTTTAGAGGCAAAAACAGCGACATAGGATTACGCATGATCACAGCGAAAAAACATAACATCCCCGGGTAGATTTGGTATCTCACGCCGAGATGTCACTAAAGGGAATTCCTGAGCTGGTCCTTGGTATCGAAAGCTTCGGGGAGACAAATTCGTGAGGTGCCTGGACGTTACAAGCTACGGTAAGAAGTAATCTCCTATATCGCCGATTTTGACCGCCAAAAGAGCAATATAGGCCTTGATAACACCCATAATTGAACCTCATTTCTATAAATATCAAAAAGATACGACGGCCCGACCCCCAACACACCCAACACACCCCAACACACACCCCTTTACATTTAACCCGTTATGCTATATCGTATATACGATATAGCATAACTTCGTGGAGGGTTAAAATGACCACTCAAATGATAGTTCGGATTGATCCCCAACTCAAAAACAAGGTCAATAGCCTCGCAAAGGCTGAGGGTAAAAGCGTTAGTGAAGTTGTCAGAGAATTGTTGGAAGATTACGTTAAGAATCGAGACATAGGGTTATATATTGAGGATCTATGGCATCGTATAGGTGATAAGCTCATATCCCGAAAGATTGGTCCTCAAGAAATCCAACGTGCCATTAAGGAAGTGAGAGCGAAAAAGTGATCAGAGTTGTCGTGGATACAAACATTTTCGTTTCATCCTTTTTTGGCGGTAATCCTCGCAAAGTAATTGATCTTTGGAAATCTGGTGAAGTTACCCTTTGCCTCTCGAAACCTATCGTTGATGAATACATAGAAGTTCTTCGCCGGCTCGGACTACAAAATGAAAATGAGTTAGACGAATTACTGGGTCTTTTTGCTCATGGTTTTCATGTGATTTTTACGGCAAAAACTCCAGAACTGCATGTTGTGGAAAAAGATCCTGACGACAATAAATTTATTGAATGTGCTGTAGCCTTGAAGGCTGAATTTGTTATCACAGGCGACAAAGCACTCACAGCAATCCAAGATTACATGACGATTAAGATTTTCAGCCCCAGAGATTTTCTAAGCAGTTATAGAAGACTTAAGCGCTAAAATAGTAGCGCTAAGCCAAAAAATCACTCCGTCCTTTGAACGATATCGGGCTCTACCAAGGGATCAAATTCGATTCAAATTGACAATTAAAACATTCAAATTTGATTCGGTTGACTTTTTCGACCACGTCTGCGGGATTTGTGCCCAGAACCCGAATCATCGGTTCCTTGCCCACATCACCCTCATCATAAATCAGATCCGGCTTTTCTGCCAGGCCCTTCAGCGCCAGATCGGTTCCCCAGTCAAGAGTGGATCCTTCGCGATCTTTTACAGCGCGGGGTTCATTGCGACGGTCAAAAGAAACGGCACGATAACCCAGTTTTTCGCATGTCGCTAGGATAGCCGGACTATAACGAATATTCATGGCGGATCGAACTTGCGGTGCATGTTTCATGGCTGCCATTATCACCCGCGCAATGTGCCGCGAACCTCCGAAAACAGGATCTTTGCAAATCAGCACCTCATCGCCCATCTGGCTGATTCGACCCGGAAATCCGGCCACCTCCTCATAATCCAACGCCATGGGCAGCGCGTATCCAAGGTTGGAGCGAACCTCCGGGATCATCATCCCCAGTCGCTGCTGAATTAGATAGTCGGCTGCCCGTTTCAATTCAGCAAGTACCTTTTTGCGTTCTTTTATATTCTCGATATGGACATACGGATTGGTCGGACCGTGTCCGGAGCCGATGTCCAATCCCGCTGCAATGGCTCGGGTAATAAATTCTTTGGCTTTTCCAACGGCATCAACTATCGCAAGACCATTTGCCAAATTCGTCGCCAGAGCCGCCGAAAACGTACAGCCCGCGCCATGTGTGTTACGTTGGTTTAACCGGGGGGCATCAAACGTATGAAAGTTTTCACCATCAAAAAGCAGATCCACTGGCCGGCCTTGCATATGTCCCCCTTTGATTACCACATACGGCGGTCCTAAATCATGAATACGTCTGGCCGCATCATGCATCTCATCGATGGTATCTACAGACGATTTACACAAAACCATTGCTTCCGGCAGATTTGGTGTAACAACCGTCGCCAGAGGTAGAAGCACTGACTTCAGTGTTTCCCGCGCATCCTCGCCAAGAAGCGTATCACCGCTTTTTGCCACCATGACCGGATCAACCACAAGGATTTTGATGTTATATCGCTTTATTCCATCAGAGACGGTTTCGACTATTTCAGGTGTGGCCAGCATTCCGGTCTTAACGGCATCGGCACCTATATCGGAAAGAACTGAATCCAGCTGCCTGGCAATGAAGTCGATCGGAACGGCATGAACGCCCTGTACACCCATTGTGTTTTGAGCGGTGAGCGCCGTAATAACACTCATCCCATAACCGCCTAAGACGGTAATGGCTTTCAAATCCGCCTGGATTCCGGCACCGCCCCCGGAGTCAGATCCGGCGACTGTCAATATCCGTTTCATGTTTTTTCTCCAGTTGTATTGGGTCGCGCTTTTCATTTTAGTAAATCGGCCACCCGATGCATTGTGCTCAATGCTCAAAACCTCAGGCCGGCACTATTTTCGAAATAAGCCGATCGCTATGACGCATAAGAAAATCCATCCCTTTTTTTTCTCGTATGGAAATTCGGCTTTTTTTAAATGATTTACCATAATAACCGTTGACCACCGCCGTAGGGCTACTGCGGATCCACCCCAGTAGTCTGTCCGGTCTGCCGGCATGCAGATAGAGAGAACAATCGTTGACAAATAAGGCATCCGTCTCTTTCATCAGTGCTTTTTCAAGCAACTGGTCTATTGTGTGCAAATTTTCTTTCGCCAGCGCCTCAGCCTCTTTTTCATCACCGGCTCTTAGACGGGGAGGATAAATCCGCTTGTGATAGTACCGGACAGATTTAGATTCCGGAATCTGAAGTCTGCCGCCGACCGGACTTTGGTTAGTCTGGCTTGCCAAATCTTGCAGCGTGATTTCCGGCGCAAGATCAATGACGGCTATCTGACCGCCTATGGTTCTGCAAAATGTCGCAAGAATATTGCTTGTCATTGTCGTCTTGCCACTGTTGATTTCTCCGATAATCAGTGTGAACCGGTTCAAAAATTCTTCAATGGATATCTTTTCAGACTGCAGCATCCTCATCCCCTCTCCCACCAGGCAAACGTAACAAGTAATGCCAACGATACGATCATGATGCCGTACTCTTTGGCAGTGAGGCGATATTTTCGGAGCGATGAGCGTCCTCTGCACCCAAACCCTCTTGATTCCATAGCCAGAGCCAATTCATCGGATAGAAGAAATGACTGCACCAGCAGGGGCATAAGAAGCGCAATAAAATTACGGATGTTTTTGATCCTTGGCCTTAGATCAATTCCCCGAGCCCTCTGAGCATCGATTATATTGCGAATTTTCTGTACGATTAAGGGAACATAGCGCATGGCAGTAGTCAAAATAAAAGCGAATTCAAACGGAACACCAAACTTTTGCAGGGCGTCTCCGGTTTCCTCGGGGCTGATTAATCGAAAAAAGATAACTGAAACGGTCAGCAGCGCAAAAAGCCGGATGACGAGAAGTGATGCGACCTGCCAATCGAAGAAAAGCCAGCCGATGATAAACACCATTGCGAGCATGGGCCATATCAGGGGAAAAGAACGGGCTACCTTTTTCCATAAACCCATCACAGGCACACCGATCAATACAATGCAAGTTGCAACGATCAAGGTGAAGGGATCACGAGCGATTAAAACGGCTGCGATTGCCATTATCCCCAGAGCCAGTTTAGTTCGTGGATCAAGTTGCTTCATCTCTGTTTAATTTCAAACCATTAAATACTGTTTAATACTCCCGCAGGGGATCTAACGCGCCCATTCGGATCAACTGTTGATCATGTCGGAAATCTTTGGGTGAACCATCAGCCACAACGCGACCGTTGTGTAAAACGATCCATCGATCCGCTACTGCCTGCGCAAATTCCAAATCGTGAGTGACAACAATTATGATTACACCCATATCTTCAAACACGCCTAACAAGCTTGACAGCGCTTCTTTAAATCGACCATCCTGCCCGATGGTGGGTTCATCGAGAATCAGAATATCGGGTTGCATGGCCAGGATGGATGCAATCGCCACACGCTTTTTTTCGCCTTCGCTGAGTCTGTATGGCGAACGCCCGAAGAATTCATTAAGCTCTAAGACACTGCAAACCTTTTTAAGCCATTGCCCATCGTTTAACTTAAGTGCTTTAGGCCCTGTTAAAATTTCGTCTTTGACGTTATATTTGAAGAACTGGTCATTGGGATTTTGAAAACAAACCCCCACAACGTGAGCCAGTTGCGCCGGCGATTTGTCCCGTATCGTTTCACCCTCGATAATCACGTCTCCCCTGGCTGGTCGCAACAGTCCGTTAAAGTGTTTAATCAGGGTGGTTTTACCCGAACCGTTTTCGCCAACAATGGCAACCGTTTCTCCACGTCTGAAGTCAAGGGATACGTCAATGAGAATTCGACGAGCACCAATGTTAAAAGACAGGTCTTGCACTTTCATTATGGTTTCATTGCCTTTGCAGTGAATTCGCTTTGACCGGATTGGATAGCTTGGTACGAGGTGCTCGTTTTTTAACACTTGATGAGCATCCTGCTGGAGTCCCTCAAACAAGATTTTTCCTTGCTCTGCTATTACACAGCAGGTGCAATCCTGCAAATAGCTTCCCAATCGCTGTTCAATTACAATTACGGTTTTTCCACTGTGATGGATTTGCTGAAGAAGGCGACTAAGCCGCCGGACTCCCTTCCAGTCGAGATTGGCGAACGGCTCATCCAGCAGCAATACCGACGGATCAAGACACATTACCGAAGCGATAGCCACCAAACGTTTTTCACCACCGGAAAGTTTATTAGGCGCTTGTGCGAGAAGATGGTCAAGATGCAGCATGTTCGAGACCGCGCCGATTCTTTTTTGGATGTCACCGGAGGGCAGTCCCAAACTTTCCAGGCCAAAGGCAATCTCATTTTCAACGGTACTGTTGAAAAGCTGTGCGTCTGCATTTTGCAACACCAGCCCCACATGGCGGAAGAGTTCGCAGACCCGGGCATCCCGCGTATCAATTCCATTCACGCTAACGGCGCCCTCGAGAGTGCCGCCAAAGAAATGCGGCACCAAGCCGTTTAACAAATATCCGATGGTCGATTTACCTGAACCATTGGCTCCAAATACAACGGTATATTCGCCTTTATTTATGGATAGGTCGATGCCATCTAACACCCATTCGCTGCCGGGATAACGATAACGTATATTGCTCAATCGGATTCCGGGTGCCAAATTTTTCCCTTTCGCAAAAGGTGCAACGCAATTATTCCGATGATCGTACCGCCCAAGGTGCTGACGCTGAACGCCACAATCAAGGTGGCCATTGCCATGGATTTATCCATAAATATCGGTCCGACTAACCACGCACTTGCGATGGCCCCTAGCAGCCCGGTTCCAATGACTTCTCCCAGGCCGGCAATATAGATATTCTTGAAAGCGTGGTAGGCCAATCCGGCCAAAAGAGCACCGATCATACCTCCGGGAAAGGCCAAAAGGGTCCCCAATCCGAGAATATTTCTAATGATAGCGGCCAAAAAGGCAATACCAACTGCGTAAGCCGGGCCCAGTAAGACCGCAGCAAGGACATTCACCATATGCTGTGCCGGAAAGCATTTTGCAATACCAACCGGAATGAAGAACGGTGACAGTGCTACTGCAATTGCCACCAAAATAACAGCGCGCGCGATATCTTTTGTTTTCATAACTGTCTCCCTTTTTAATCAACGGGTTCTGCCAATCATGAGGTCGTCAATATGAACCAAAACAAAAAACCGTTCCAAATCGGGACGGCTTTTGTCAGATCAAATTTTATCGATCCCTACGCTGGTATTAACCAGATCAGGTTCAATGGGTGTACTCTCAGACATTTCTGCCACCCCCAATTCTATTAGAAATTAAAATAAAGAATCAAAGTCAATGTGTCAAGCCCAAGTTGAAAGATCGCGTCTCCGTTTGGGAATTTATCGATTTAAGGGATTTCAACCCTCATGCCGGATCATGAAAGCCGCGAAACCGGACATCAGCAGTGCCGCATTTCTGAGTCGGTCTGCCTTTCTTGCATTTGTTAACGGGCATGGTTATAATTAAACATTATGAGCTCAAATATCGAAAAAATACCGGACCCCAAAGAGCTGGAGAAAGAAATCGGCGAATTTTTATCCGAAAAATTCGGCGATAACGTCAAAATCGTAACGCCTATGGTTTTGCCCAAGGAAGCCGCCGTTGATAAGGCCAAAGCGCCCAAACGCAAAAAACAAATCAATTTTGACCTCAAGCCCGAAGAGCTGATCGCCTACCTGGATCAATTTGTTGTCAAACAGGACAGCGCCAAAGCGATTTTGGCCACAAAAATCTGTACCCATTTCAATCGCCTTAAACGCGCGCAGGAAGGGCATGAAAATTTGGGTCCACCGTCATTGGTCGGCCATATTAAAAACAACGTCCTGATGATCGGGCCGACCGGCGTGGGCAAAACCTATATTATCAAACTGATCGCCAATAAAATCGGTGTGCCGTTTGTCAAAGGCGATGCCACCAAATTCAGCGAAACCGGCTATGTGGGCGGGGATGTCGAAGACCTGGTGCGGGATCTGGTCCGGGAAGCGGACGATGATATCGAACTGGCAGAATACGGTATTATCTATATTGATGAAATTGATAAAATCGCTTCCAGCCGCAACATCATTGGGGCCGATGTATCGCGCACCGGCGTGCAGCGTGCGCTGCTGAAACCCCTGGAAGAAACTGAGGTAGATCTCAAAGTGCCCCATGACCCCATCTCCATGATTCAGGAAATCGAAAAATTTCGCAAAACCGGAAAACGCGAAAAACAATCGGTGAATACCGCCAACATTCTCTTTATCATGAGTGGGGCCTTCACGGATCTGACGCCGATCATTCAAAAGCGGCTATCACGGCAGGGAATTGGTTTCGGCGCCAAGATTAAAAGCTCCCAGGAACAAATTGACATTCTCAAGCATGCCAAATCCGAAGATTTAATCCAATTTGGGTTTGAATCGGAATTCGTCGGGCGGCTGCCGGTGCGCGCGGTATTTGAATATTTAACCGAAAACGATTTATACAAAATCTTAAAGAATCCCCAACAACCCCATTATTCTCGGCAAGAAACTGGATTTTGCGGCTTACGGTATCGAAATCAAATTTGAGGACTCGGTACTGCAAATGCTGGCCCGGCAAGCAGCTGCTGAAAACACCGGTGCCAGAGGATTGGTCAGCGCCGTTGAAAAAACATTTATTGAGTTTGAAAAACAACTGCCTTCCACGCAAATCAAGAAATTTCCGGCCACCACAGACCTCCTAAAGGACCCGCAAAAATCTATTCAAGGACTGGCCGCCGCTCCCAAGGACGCCAAAACCGCCGATGTTTTTGAAAAATTGACCCAGGAGGAACGGCGGGGGGTCATACAGTACCTGGAATTGAACCAGAAGCATCTGTCAGCAAAATACCACCTCACCATGACGCCTTCCAGAATGAAGATTGTGGCCCGGTTTTATGCCAAAAATGTCATGGATATTGAAAATGTGGTTAAACACATCAAATCCAATTTTGATGAAATCAAGAAGATAGAACTGTACTTTTTTAAGAATCATGATATTAACGTTGTCCTGGAAGAAGATGCGATCGATTTTATCATGGAACAATTGATCGAAACCCCGATCCAACTGGAAGACCTATATAAAAAGCTGAATATGGACTTTGAACACGGCCTTAAACTGGCTCGTGAAAAGACCGGACGCAGCCGCTATTTTATTACCCGCCAGGCATTGCTGGATCCGGAAGCATACATCAGCCAGCTGATCCAAAGTGAATTGGGAGCCGCATCAACCCAAGACCCCAAATGACGCTCCCTGCTTCCGTCTGAGGCAGCTGAGCCCGTTGAAATAGATAACATGATCGGAATATCCAAACTTTACTGCGGGACCGTTGAGCCATCCGACGCCCTGCGTTACGGGCGTCAATCGGGTAAACTGCCGTCGCACCTGTTGCAATTTTCCAAAGATAAGCGCCCGGTGGTCGTCTGGAATACGACCCGGCGCTGCAACCTCAAATGCGTGCACTGCTATGCCCATGCGAAAGACATGGCCGACGACAACGAACTGAGCACCCGAGAGGGCAAAGAACTGATTGATGACCTTGCCGGCTTTGGTGCGCCGGTGATCCTTTTTTCCGGCGGCGAACCGATGGTGCGCAAGGACCTCCCTGAACTGGCAGAATATGCCGTCGATAAAGGCATGCGGGCGGTGATTTCCACCAATGGCACCCTGATCCGCGCCAAAATGGCTCGAAATCTGAAACGCATCGGACTGTCTTATGTCGGCATCAGTCTGGACGGCATGCAGGAAATCAATGATCGCTTCAGAGGCATCAAAGGTGCCTTTCAGTCCGCACTGCAGGGCATCAAAAATTGCCAGGATGCCGGTATAAAAGTGGGACTGCGCTTTACGATAAATAAATTTAACGTCGATGAGATCCCCCACATTTTTAACCTCATCGAAGAAATGGATATCCCCCGGGTGTGCTTCTACCATCTGGTTTACGCCGGCCGCGGAACGGATCTGGTCAAAGAAGATTTAACCCATGCGGGTACCCGCTCGGCTGTGGACCTGATAATCGATGAAACCAAACGGCTGCATGACATCGGCAAGCCCAAAGAAGTTTTGACGGTCGATAACCATGCCGATGGGCCCTACCTTTATTTAAGGCTGCTCAAAGAAGACCCGCAACGGGCCCAAGAGGTGTTGCAACTGCTGCAGTGGAATGAAGGCAACAGCTCCGGGCGCGGTATCGGCTGTGTCAGCTGGGATGGCGAGGTTCATCCGGATCAATTCTGGCGCCACTGCAGTCTCGGCAACGTGCGCCAGCAGCCGTTTTCCGAGATCTGGGCCGACCTATCAAATCCGCTGCTGGAAAAACTCAAAGAGAAAAAAAAGTATGTTAAAGGCCGATGTGCCACCTGCCGCTGGCTGGATATTTGCGCCGGTAATTTCAGAGTCCGCGCTGAGGCCACCACCGGCGACTTGTGGGCCCCGGATCCGGCATGTTATTTAACGGACGACGAAATTTCCCCGGCGAATGGGCCTTAGAATGTAATGGAATGCCCGAAAGGTTTATTATTCTTCTTCTTGAAATAAAAAGCACGAAATTCGAAACAAATCCGTATAATTAAATCAAGCTACAGAAGGAAGCCCTATGTTGTTTCCAGACTATCGGCCCAGACGACTGCGGCAAAACGAAGCTTTCCGCCGCATGATCCGTGAAACCCATCTGTCTGTCGATGATTTTATTTTACCGCTGTTTGCGATTAACGGCAGCGACGTGCAAAATCCGATTCCGTCCATGCCCGGGCACTTTCAATTATCGGTCGACCATTTGATAAAGACAGCCGCCTCCGCTGTGGATCTTGGCATTCCGGCCGTGATGCTGTTTGGGATACCGCAAGCCAAAGACCCCCTGGGAACCCGCGCTTACGCCGATGACGGGATCGTTCAGAAAGCAACCCGGGCCTTAAAAGACAAACTGCCGGATCTGATTGTCATCACCGATGTGTGTCTGTGCCAGTATACCGACCACGGCCATTGCGGTGTCGTGGAGGGACAAACGATTGACAACGATGCCACCCTGGATCTTTTGGCCCGCACGGCCCTTTCGCATGCCAAAGCCGGCGCCGACATGGTGGCCCCCTCGGACATGATGGACGGCCGCGTGGCCGAAATCCGGGATATCCTCGATGAAAACAACTTGAGTCAGGTGCCGATCATGTCCTATGCGGCCAAATACTGCTCGGCGTATTACGGACCGTTTCGCAGCGCCGCAGACTCGGCCCCACAGTTTGGCGATCGGCGAACCTATCAAATGGATCCGGCAAATGCCCTGGAAGCCATCCGCGAAGTTTCGATGGACATTGAAGAAGGGGCCGATATCATCATGGTTAAACCGGCCCTGGCCTATCTGGATATCATCTGCCGGGTGCGCGAAGAAATTGACCTGCCGCTGGCTGCCTATAATGTCAGCGGCGAATTTTCGATGATCAAAGCAGCCGAAAAAATGGGCTGGATCGACGGTAAAAAAGTGATGCTGGAAACGCTGACGGCCATCAAACGCGCCGGGGCCGACATGATTCTCACCTATTTTGCAATAGAGGCGGCCCAGGAACTGACAGATTAAGGACTTCATAACATAACATGAACGCAAAGCATCCTCATTCGCACACCCAGAATATGAAAAACGAACTGCGCCTGGTTGCCTGGGAGACGACACGCAATTGCAACCTGGCCTGCGTGCATTGCCGGGCTTCAGCAACCATGGGGCCTCATGAAGGTGAGCTGAGCACTTCGGAAGCGTTGCGCCTTTTGGATCAAATTGCAGAAATTGGCAAGCCGATTATCATTCTCACCGGGGGCGAGCCTCTGCTGCGCTCAGATATGTTCGATATTGCCCGCCATGGAACGGACCTTGGCATGCGCATGGTCATGGCTGTGAACGGCACCCTCATTACCGAAACCGTGGCCCAGCAGCTGGTCGATGCCGGTATTCAGCGCATCAGCGTCAGCCTCGACGGTTCGAGCCCTGAAACCCACGACCGCTTTCGACAGGTGCAAGGGGCCTTTGAGGGCACACTGCGGGGCATCGATTTGCTAAAAAAGGTTGGCATGGAATTTCAGATCAACACAACCATCACCAAAACCAACCTGGATCAAATCCCCAAAATACAGGAACTGGCCGTCGATCTGGGTGCAGTGGCCCATCATATCTTTCTTCTGGTACCCACCGGACGCGGCAAATTCATTGTCGATCAGGAAATTGATGCAGCCGAATATGAAAGTACCCTTAACTGGTTCTATGACCAGAGGGAAAAAACACCCTTGCAGTTGAAAGCAACCTGCGCCCCCTCACTATTACCGCATCCTCAGGCAGCGGGCCAAAAAAGACGGCATATCCGTTACCTTCCAAACCCACGGACTCGATGCGGTCACCCGCGGTTGTTTGGGCGGTATCGGTTTCTGTTTCATATCCCACCGGGGCATCGTGCAACCGTGCGGCTATCTGGATTTAAACTGCGGTGATGTTCGGCAATCGACTTTTGCCGAAATTTGGAACCGTTCAAATATATTTTCGGAGTTGCGCAATTACGACAAGCTGAAGGGAAAGTGCGGGCCCTGTGAATTTAAACGGGTCTGCGGGGGTTGCCGGGCAAGGGCTTACGAGGCCACCGGTGATTTTATGAGAGAAGAACCCCTTTGCAGTTACCAGCCCGGTTCAAAAAAATAGCTGCCCCTTAATTACTCCGCCCTGAAAAATAGCCATAACAGGGTTGGGTATCGTAAATATGCTATTTTTCAGGGCGGAGTAATTAATCATTCGGAAAACCAACCTCAGAAATACCATCTACAGCAAACTGCCGCTTTTTCGCCGAACGACACCTTTTTGCCATCTCAAAATGTTACGAAACCCTTTACTTTTTCCGAATGCTGATATCATTTTAGAAGTGATTTTAAAACCACTTCCAGTACTCTAAATTAAAGGGGAGATGATATGAAAATCCAAGCACTGATGATCGAAAACCCCATCACCATTGGGCCCCATGCGTCGGTTGGGGAAGCCATCGAATTGATGAAAGCCAATTCTATTCGACATCTTCCCGTAGTCACCAGCGAAAAGAGGCTGCAAGGATTCCTGACGCTGGCAGATCTAAAACAGGGTCTGATTCCCTCCATGCTGGGTGATGTCTCCCTTGATGATTTGATAATTAAAAACCCGATCACGGTGAATCCCGATGATGATATCGAATTTGCGGCTCGGCTGATTTACAATCACAAAATCGGCGGGATGCCGGTGGTGAAAAAGGGTCGGCTTGTCGGTATTGTTACCGCAACGGATATGTTGCGTACATTTATCGACATGATGGGTATTTTATCATCGACCTCGCGCATTGACGTGGTTTTGGGAGAACAGCCCGCCGCCTTCAAAAAGGCCATGCAAATTATTAATGACAATGGCGGTGATATCATAAGTGTCAGCATGACACCGCAACAGAAAGGCAAACGGGTTTATTATTTCCGTCTGTCCGCCTGCAAAACCAATGTCATTAAAAAAGCGTTGGAAAAAGAACGCTTCAATGTTTTAGCGACAATGGGTTAGGTCAAACGATATATTTTTCGGCCTCGCGCCATTTGCGCTCGATTTCTCGGGCAATTGCTGATTTGACGTCGATGCATTCAATAACGCTCATCGGTTTGCTTTGAATCGTATCCAACGATGAACTGGCCATCCAGCAGCGTCCATTAAAGAAAATGTAGCGGTCCTGAACCATGACATGACGCCGAATTTCAACATCCTGGCAGCTGGAACAAAAACGTTTTAAAATCGCATCGAACCCGGCGGCTAACGCTTGGGGCTCCCGGTTGGTCATCAATCGCAGGGGATGCTGAACATTTTTAAGGCATTCAAATGTCGTGCTGCCAAACTGGGTATCCACCAGGGTAACCGCAGTCTGGGCGCTGCTGAAAAATTTTATGGAGTCGGATATGGCTTTGAAACAATAGTTTTGGGCCTCGGCAATTTGAACCGGCTTTTTATCTTTGGCCAGCAGTAGTTGCAGCTTTTTTAACTGAGGTTTCAGCTGCTCGTCAAAAACATTGCTTTCCCAGGTTGAATTTAAGATCCGCTGGTCACAGCGCTGCATTAGATCCTGAAGCAATTTTACCAGCAGCTGTTGATGTGCGAAATCGTTATGACTGACCAGGTTGCTCGCCAGCTTTACATGATTGAGATTGACCCCCAGATAGTCCACATCGACATTGAACTGGTTGCAAAGCTCCTCGAGTTCATAATTGCCGTAATATTCTTTTATGGCATCTGTAAGGATTTCAACTGCTTTCGTACCCATGGCAAAAATTCCTCCATATATGTCCCCGACCTAACGGGACTGTCGGACCGGCTAGGTAGACGGCCTGATATCTATATCGGCAAATAGACGAAAAGCTTTATATTTTTTATTATATCCAAATACTTAGAACAAGCCAAGCCGGTTGAGTTTAAAGCACTCTATCAGTGTAATTCCCAGAGGGAAACTGAACGACCCTCGTCTGGAAGACGAGGGGTTCTGAAAGAGGTTGATTGAAATCAACTTGCTTTGTCATGCCGGACTTGATCCGGCATCCAGACACCTAAGATCTTGAAAACGCACTGGATTCCGGGTCAAGCCCGGAATGACGAAAACACCGTTAGGCGTTGTTCTGCCAATTACGACACAGTCTGCTGCGCGGGAATCACAAAAGTCGCAAAGCGACAATAAAAACTTTTCTTCGCCTAAAGGCGAGGGGTTTCAACCATCCCCGAGCGGGACACTAAGGCGGATCATCCGATGAGAGGAAAGGCTTTACCGTCAGACGATTCCCATCGGTCTTTATCACTATGGCGCCGTTGCGGTCGGTGCGAAATATCCGGCATCCGCTCCTTTTATAGGCCTCCAATACCGTTGAGTGCGGAAATCGAAATCTGTTTCCCCAACCCGCAGAGATCAATGCGACATCCGGTCGAACTTTCGATAAAAAAGGTTGACTGCTGGAACTCCGGCTGCCGTGATGCGGGACCAGCAGGACATCGCAGGCCAAATCCGCACCGGCAAGACCCACCAGCTCCTTTTCGGCTTCAGCCATGATGTCCCCGGGAAACAAAAATGAAATATCACCAAAAGATACCTTGAGAACCACAGAATTATTATTGCTGGTACGCCATTTTTGACTCGCTTTTTTAGCCAAAAAATCAGCGGGGGGGTACAAGAAACAAAATTCCACCCCGTTGATCAACTGTTGGCGGGGCATGTATTGAAAATCCGGCAGGTTGATATGTTTTTGGGCAATAATCTTTTTAAAGCGTCGATAACCCAAAGTCGATCTGGCCTCGCTGTTCGTCCAGATCGTTTTTACATTGAAATGCTGGGCAATAAAAATAAGACCATTGAGATGATCGCTGTTGGGATGTGAAAGCACCAGCGTATCGACGGTTCGGATCTTTTTACGCCACAAAAATGGTGCGATCACCCGGGCGCCCAT
>PVMK01171838.1_pt1 | contig 29338 bp, 30 predicted proteins | sample 1853481 | NCBI WGS metagenome assembly PVMK01 (sample SAMN08533507, study PRJNA380276) | Marine sediment metagenome, whole genome shotgun sequencing project.
AGTTCTGGCGGCCACATGAATTACAGAAGGAAGTAATTCTCCGGCTATTTTGTACATATTAGGAATCATTAGCAATAAGCCCTGAGATGCCGTAAAAGTTGTTGTTAACGCACCTCCCTGTAAAGATCCATGAACGGCACCGGCTGCGCCTCCTTCACTTTGCATTTCGACGATTCGCGGAATATTATCCCAAATATTTTTTTCTTCTTTTGCGCTGTATTCATCAACGTGTTCCCCCATAGGAGATGCCGGAGTGATTGGATAAATGGCACATACTTCATTAGTTTTATGCGCAATGCGAGCTACTGCTTCGTTGGCATCGCATATTAGTTTTGGAAATTTTTTCTTCATAATGATGAATTATTAAAATAATAATGTATTATCAGTTTATTTCAGTTTTGAGGGGTAAAGGTATTGCGAATGAACTTTTTAAATTATGATTTATGTCAGGTTGTAACAAATATGACTAAATAAAGAATGTATGGTAGTAGAATGTATGATAGTAGAATGTACCAAGATTTCTTATTGGATTCTTCTTGTTATAATAAATAGATCAGTTCCTCTTGAGTGAAGTTTGGGGTTGACCATAAAAAAAAGCATTTAAAATTTATTAAATTTTAAATGCTTTTTGATTAAATAAATAATTATTATCTATTCATCATGCAACCATGCCTTTTTTGCTAAAAGATCCTCTTCACTTTCAACATTATCCTCATCGAGGATACAACAATCTACCGGACAAACAGATGCACACTGAGGTTCATCATGGAAACCTTTACATTCTGTACATTTATCCGGTACGATAAAATAGAACTCGTCAGAAACTGGTTCGTTTTCTCCATCGGCGTCAACTTCTTTACCACTTGGCGTGGTTACAGTACCACTTAAAGCAGTTTCATCGGAATAAGTCCATTCTTCATCCGGTTCATATATTGCATTATTTGGACATTCCGAAATACATGCATCACAATTTATACATTCATCTGTAATAATAATAGCCATAATATTTATTTTTTAGTTGTAAATTTACACGTCAAAATTAAAATTTAAAAGAAAAAAAAATAATGACAAAAATCATGTATTGAATATTAAATCAATTCTATTTTTGGAACTAAATTTTAACAGGTTTTAATTATTTTATAAATTTAAAAAAAAATTATCAATTTACGAGTATGATAACGGATAAAACAAAAATAAAATCTAATTCAACAGAGGAGGTAAGCGCTGTTGTGATTAGATTTGTAGGTGATTCTGGTGATGGAATGCAGCTCACAGGTATGCAGTTTACCGATACTTCTGCGATGTTTGGAAATGATATTGCAACTTTTCCTAACTATCCATCTGAGATCAGAGCTCCTCAAGGAAGTTTATATGGTGTCTCCGGGTTTCAAGTACATATAGGCAGTATAGAAATCAGTACACCAGGTGATGATTTAGATTTACTGGTTGCTATGAACCCGGCAGGATTAAAAACTAATTTATCTGCCGTAAAAGCAGGACATACCATTATAGTAGATACTGATTCTTTTACCAAGAAGAATTTGCAGAAGGCAGAATATGAAAACAATCCTTTAGAAGATGGGTCTTTAGATAATTATCGTGTTATTGAAGTTGCGATGACTTCTTTAACCAAGGGAGCGATTAAAGATCTGGGTCTTGATAATAAAAGCGTGACCCGAAGTAAAAATATGTTCGCCCTAGGAATGGTTTATTGGATGTATGGCCGGGATATGAACCATACATTGAATTTTTTTAAAGCTAAATTTAAATACAAACCATTAGTTGCAGAAGCGAATGCTAAAGTGTTGAAGGCCGGATTTTACTTTTCAGAAACATTGGAGTTAATTCCTAATTCATATACCATAGCGCCATCAACAATGCCTAAAGGGACTTATAGAATTGTGAATGGAAATACGGCAACCGCATGGGGTTTTCTAGCCGCTGCTGAAAAATCAGGTTTGGAGTTATTTTTAGGTTCCTATCCTATTACTCCTGCTACCGATATATTGCATGAATTGGTTAAACATAAGCATTTTGGAGTCAAAGCCTTTCAGGCAGAAGATGAAATTGCCGGAGTTTCCTCTGCGATTGGAGCTTCCTTTGCAGGAGACTTGGCAATTACAACAACTTCAGGTCCTGGTTTAGCTTTAAAAGGGGAAGCGATAGGATTGGCAATGATGACAGAACTTCCGCTTGTTGTAGTAAATGTGCAGCGTGGAGGTCCCTCAACAGGATTACCAACAAAAACTGAACAATCAGATCTGTTACAAGCCATGTATGGTAGAAATGGCGAAAGTCCGGTTATTGTAATTGCGGCAAGTACACCAGCTAATTGTTTTGATTTTGCATATATAGCCTCAAAATTGTCCCTGGAACATATGACACCGGTTATTTTATTAACAGATGGTTATATAGCTAACGGATCTGAGCCATGGAAGATTAAATCTATTAATGATATGCCGGATATAAAAACGCATCTTATCGATAAATCTTCTGAATCCAGGCATCCTTATGACAGGGATAATAAAACCTTGGCACGTAATTGGGCTATTCCGGGAACTCCGGGGCTTGAACATCGCGTAGGAGGTTTGGAAAAAGATAAAACCACAGGAAATGTTTCTTATATGCCCGATAATCATGAATATATGACTAAGGTCAGGGCTGAAAAGGTACGCCGTGTAGAGAATTATATTCCTGACCTAAAAGCTGAATATGTTGAGGAGGGTGATCTCTTGGTTATTGGATGGGGAGGTACCTATGGAAGTTTGCATTCTGCTGTAGGAAAGTTAAATGGAGCAGGATATAAAGTGGGTCATGTACATTTTAATTATATAAACCCTATGCCTAAAAATACTGCCAAGGTATTTTCAAAATTCAAAAAAATTATTGTCTGTGAGTTAAATACGGGGCAATTGGCGTTTGTGTTAAAAGGGAAATACACACAATTTGAGTTTGACCAATATAATAAGGTGTTAGGCTTGCCATTTTCAGTAACTAATATGGTAGCGAAATTTAAAGATATATTAAAAGAAGAATAAGATGGAAGATACATTAGAAAAAAAATATACGTTCAAAGATTTTACTAGTGATCAGGAGGTGAGATGGTGTCCGGGTTGTGATGACTATGTTATTTTAAGAGCAATGCAAAAAGCACTTCCTGAAATGGGGGTAAAGAGAGAAGATGTTGTGTTTGTGTCCGGTATTGGATGTTCTTCACGGTTTCCTTATTATATTGATTCTTACGGATTTCATGGTATTCACGGTAGAGCAGCGGCAATTTCAAGTGGTGTGAAATTGGCAAATCCAGATCTAAGTGTTTGGATGATCACGGGTGATGGAGATAGTTTGGCAATCGGCGGGAATCATTTTATACACGTTCTTCGTCGAAATTTGGATTTGAACATTGTATTATTTAACAATGAAATTTATGGGTTGACCAAAGGCCAATTTTCTCCAACCTCATTAATAGGTCAAAAAACGAAATCCTCTCCTTTTGGTAATACACAACCACCTTTTCAGCCAGGGGAACTTGCACTTGGTGCACAAGCTCGTTTTTTTGCCAGGTTGGGGGGTAACACACCAAAAGAGATGACACAATTATTTATTGAAGCACATAAGTTTAAAGGAACTTCACTAATTGAAATTCTTCAAAATTGTGTAATTTTTTAATGATGGTTGTTTCACACAATATACAGATAAGGCGGTGAGAGAAGATAAACAATTGTATTTAGAGCATGGCAAACCAATGATATTTGGGAAAGAAAGAGACAAAGGAATTGTATTAAATGATTTAAAGTTGGAAGTTGTAACGATAGGTGAAAATGGGGTAACCGAAGAAGATCTTTTGATCCACGATGCAAAATGTGAAGATAATACTTTGCATTATATGTTAGTTAAGTTACAATACCCTTTGGCAACAGGAATTATTAGGAGTTATGAAGATGCAACTTTTGAAGAGCGAGAAGAATTGCTAACCGCGGAAGTAAAGAAAAATTCCAAATTCACCAAGGTGGATGATTTGTTTTTCTCCGGGGAAACATATGAAGTTAACTAGTTATAAAAAAAATTAAAAAGGATGATAATAATCATCCTTTTTAATTTCAAATAGAAATATTTTTGACAAAAATTTAAATAATTATGGGTTTTGAAGCTATTCTGGTTTTTTTTATCGCAGGTGTTGTTCTTGTGGTTGGTGCAAATGCCTTATCAGGATTAATTTCACATAAATCGGATAATCCTCAAAAGAGAGAGCCTTATGAGTGTGGTATAGAAACTAAAGGTCCAACCTGGGTGCAATTTAAAGTAGGATATTATTTATTCGCAATATTGTTCTTATTGTTCGATATTGAAGTTGCTTTTTTGGTGCCATGGGCTGTTGTTTTTAAAGACATGAGCACAGTTGCTCTGATTGAGATATTGGTATTTTTATTTATTTTAGGATTGGGCTTGTTATATGCCTGGAAAAAAAGAGCCTTACGATGGGAGTAGACGATAAACAAAGATTTATAAATCAAACGGAGCAGGATGGTTTTAAGGAAGTTGTTCCTGATTCCTTCCCAGGCAAAGTAATACCCGGTGGAAATGGTGCAAATATTATAGTATCAACCTTAGATAAAGTAATTAACTGGGGAAGGTCTAATTCACTTTGGCCTTTGTATTTTGGTACTAGTTGTTGTGCCATTGAAATGATGCAAACAGGAGCTCCTAAACATGACTTCTCAAGGTTCGGTTTTGAAGTTGCTCGTCCCTCTGCACGTCAGGCAGATCTAATTATTATTGCGGGAACTATTGTAAATAAAATGGCACCGGTCTTAAGAAGACTCTACGATCAAATGGCCGAGCCTAAATATGTTATTGCTATGGGTGCCTGTGCTATTTCCGGCGGACCATTCTACTATAATTCTTATTCTGTTGTTAAAGGAGCAGATCATGTTATTCCTGTGGACGTATATGTACCAGGATGTCCTCCCAGACCGGAAGCTTTGTTGGAAGGGATGATCATGTTGCAGGAAAAAATAAGAACAGAAAATATGAGTAAAAAAATAAATCCAATTGATGGGTTTGATGAAGGTAATATTTAATTGAGATGACAAATACAGAAATACAAAATATCGTAAGTAGTTGGAATGATAAATTAGAGTTTTCAGAAGAAGAGTCAGAGTTCTTAAATGTGATGGTTCCTCCGGAGGACATTCACGATATTTGCAGTCAATTAAAAGCCCATGAGGATTTAAAATTCGACTATTTATTTTGTGTTACTGGTATGGACTGGGGAAAAGAATTGGGTGTAATTTATCATTTGGAATCTACTACTTTTCGTCACAATATTGTCGTTAAAGTCAAGACAGAAGATCGTGAGAACCCATCTTGGGATTCCGTTTCAGATATCTGGTATACAGCAGAATATCATGAAATGGAAGTATATGACTTCTTTGGAATAAAATTTAATAATCATCCTAATTTAAAGCGCTTGTTTTTGCCGCCGGATTGGCAGGGATTTCCGTTGAGAAAAGATTATGTTGATGAGGAAAACATGATTATCAAATAATTCTAATCACTATGGAGCCAACTGTAAAAGGTAGTTTAAAAACCGAAGAGTATTTTATAAATATGGGGCCGCAACACCCGGCAACTCACGGTGTATTACGTCTAATTCTTACTATTGACGGAGAGATCATAAAAAATGTGGAACCCGATCTGGGTTATATTCATCGGTCCATTGAAAAAATGTGCGAACGGGACAGCTATCAGCAAATAGTACATCTTACGGACAGAATGGATTATTTATCTTCCCATATCAATAACGAAGCTGTTTGTTTGGTTGTTGAAAAAGCCCTTGAAATTGACGTAAGTGATCGCGTTAAAGTTATTCGAACTATCATTGGAGAACTGACGAGAATTGCATCTCATTGTTTGTGGTGGGGTGTTATGGGTATGGATGTCGGTGCATTGACAACCTATTTCTACGCCTTTAGAGATCGCGAGATGATCAACGATATATTTGAGGAAACATGCGGGGCCAGACTGACCATGAATTATAATATCCCGGGAGGTTTGATGTTCGATATACACCCAAACTTTGTAAAACGCACGAAAGAATTTATTGCTCATTTTAAAACTAAAATTCCGGAATACGATAGATTGCTAACCGGCAATGTGATTTTTCAGAAAAGAACGAAAGGAATCGGTGTTTTGAGTAATGAAGATGCCATATCTTTTGGAGCCTCAGGTCCTGTAGCCAGGGGGTCCGGCGTTTCTTGCGATATCAGAAAGATACATAGCTATAGTGCCTATGACAGAGTTGATTTTAATGAAGCTCTTCTTACAGATGGCGATTGTTTTGCAAGGTACAACGTACGGATCCAGGAAATGTGGGAATCTTTATCTATCATAGAACAATTGATAGATAATATTCCGGAAGGTGATATTATAACACCTACTAAGGCGGTGATCAAATTACCAAAAGGAGAATATTACCAACGTGTGGAAACGGCAAGAGGAGAATTAGGGATTTATGTGAATAGTACAGGTACAAAAAACCCATATAGATTTAAATTCAGGTCACCGGGATTCTCAAACCTTTCGGTTATTAATTCATTGTCGAAGGGTTCAAAAATAGGAGATTTGGTGGCTATTATGTCAACAATAGATATAGTGGTTCCTGATATAGACCGTTAAATAAATTCAAAATAGGAAAATTCCAAAATGGAAATTCCAAAAGGAGTTTGATAAAAACAAAAAAATAACTGAATGTAAGAATGTCGAAAATATATGACTTGGAGGAAAGAACATAACAATTTGCTCTGGATGTTAGATTATTTGTAAAGAACATTCCAAAAACAATAGCAAATATTGAAGACGGAAAGCAAATAGTAAGGTCGTCTGGGTCGATTGGAGCAAATTATATTGAGGCAAATGAGAAAGTAGGCGAGAAAGATTTAAAATATAGATTAAGAATTTCTAGAAAAGAAGCAAAGGAGAGTATTTATTGGTTGCGACTAATCTTAAATTCAAATGAAAATATTAATAAAGAGGAAAATAAAAGATTGATAGAAGAAGCTTTAGAACTTAGAAAAATTCTATCAGCAATTATAAATAAACTATAGTAATTATTAAATCTAAATAACATTTAAACTTTAAATTAAACTAATGGCTTTGAATATTTGGTTTTAGAATTTGGTTTTTGGAATTTGGTTTTTGGAATTTTTAAAATATTATGATTAAAGATATACATAATTGGCTGTTTTCAATAATGCCGGAAGGTGTTGCAAGTATTACAGAAATGGTTTTAATAGCAACGGCATATCTAATTTTATTTGCTGTAGCTGGATTGTATTTGGTGTATTTGGAAAGAAAGGTTGCGGCCTGGTTTCAATTGCGACTAGGACCCAATAGAGTTGGGCCATTTGGATTATTCCAAACGATGGCTGATGCACTTAAATTGGTTTCAAAAGAGTTGACAAGTACAGACAGAATTGATAAATTCCTTTACAATTTAGCACCTTACTTTGTTATAATCGCCTCACTGACTGCACTTGCCGTTTTCCCATTTTCCAAACAATTTCAAGCCTTTGATATAAATATCGGGCTGTTTTTCTTAATAGCTGTTTCTTCGATGGGAGTTATTGGTATTTTATTGGGAGGATGGTCGAGCAATAATAAATATGCTTTGATCGGAGCTATGAGAAGTGGGGTTCAAACGATTAGTTATGAGTTATCCGTTGGTCTATCATTATTGACAATGGTATTGTTAACAGGCTCATTGCAATTGTCAGAAATTATAGAAATACAAAGAACAGGAGGTTGGCTTATTTTGCAAGGTCATGTACCGGCTGTTATAGCTTTTATGATCTTTATGATAGCAGGTACGGCAGAAACTAATAGAGCACCCTTTGATCTGGTTGAGGCAGAATCTGAATTGGGAGCAGGATTTCATACAGAATATTCAGGGATGAAATTTGCCTATTTCTTTTTGGCGGAGTTTATAAATATGTTCATTATAGCGTCCATAGCAGTGGTTGTATTTTTTGGTGGTTGGTTGTCACCTTTTGGAATTACCGAAGGGATAACATGGTTTCCTGAAGTTTTATGGTTTTTAATTAAAGTGCTGACAATTATATTTTTAATGATGTGGTTTAGATGGACTTTCCCACGATTGCGGGTAGATCAGTTACTGACACTGGAATGGAAATATTTGCTACCGATTAATTTGGTGAACATTGTTTTTATGGCAATTATTATATGGTTGAATTGGACAATATAAAATAAACAACAAATAACAAGCACCAAAAAGCAAATTTAAAATTGATTGGGAAAATTTAGTCATTGATTAATGTTGAGATAAAATAAACACAGAGAAAGTTCATTTTGGAATTTATTAATTGGAATTTGGAATTTAAAAAAGACATGAGTTATTTTTCAGAAATATATAACGGAATAAAGACCTTACTCACCGGTATGAGTGTAACGGGCCATTATTTTTTGCGGGCAAGGAAAGGCTCATTGACACAGCAGTATCCTGATAATCGGGATACCTTAAAAATGTTCGATCGATTCAGAGGGGAAGTAATTATGCCACATGATGAGTTCAACGAACACAGATGTACAGGTTGTCAAAAATGTGAAATTGCCTGTCCAAATGGCACCATTGAAATAATATGGGATCGGGGAATTGATGAAGTTACTGGTAAAAAGAAGAAAAAAATAGACAAACATATTTATCATTTGGCCATGTGTACCATGTGTGGCTTATGTATAGAAGCATGTCCAACGGATGCTATCGTTTGGGCTCAGAACTATGAGAATTCGGTTTATGACAGGACCCAATTAACGAAGGTTCTAAATATGCCGGGATCAAAAGTAAAAGCAGGTATAGAAGACTAATAAGATGGAAAGAATCATATTTTACATAATAGCCGTTACAATGGTAATTTTTGCCATAAAAGCAGTATCGAGCAGAATGATGTTACGAGCAGTAATTTATTTACTTTTTGTATTAATTGGTATAGCGGGAATCTATTTTCTAGTGGATTATTCTTTTCTGGCTGCGGTACAATTAGCAGTCTATGCAGGGGGTGTCATTGTTCTTATTATCTTTTCAGTACTATTGGTACATCAAATAGAATTGCGACTGGAACTCAGTACGCTAAGCCAAAGAATTTTATCGGGAATTTTAAGTTTGGCGGGTATCGGGTTGACCTTATATGCGATCTATACTTACGAATTTAGTCCTGTAGAAAATTACAATTCTATAGAAGTTGATCAGATAGGGAATTTATTGTTGAGCTATAAAGAAGGGGGATTTATCTTGCCTTTTGAAGTGATAAGTGTGTTACTGGTGGCCGTAATGATTGGCGCCATAGTGATTGCTAAAGGAATGAAATTAGGAGAAAAACGATCGTAGATATGAATTAATATCGGTGCGATCTGTGAAATCTGCGAGAGCAAAAGAAAAGAAAATAGAGTAAAGTGTAAAGAAAAAAGATAATAATAAACGGTCAATCGAAACAGAGAGGATAAAGAAGAATTTATTACAGAATAACGAATGACTATAGAGATATGAATAAATGTAAATGCTCTGCGAAATCAGCGAGAGCGAATGTTTAAGAGTAGAGGAGAGAAATGAGAAAATTAATAAATCAAGTTAAATGAATATATGGAGTGTAACATCGGTTTTCGGTATGCTGTCCTCCAACCAAAATAAATCAAAATGATAAACGGAATTAGCATTTATGAGATTTTAACCTTAACCACTATAATATTTTTTATTGGTGTCTATGGGTTTTTAACTCGTAAAAATTTAATAACGATGTTGTTGTCAATAGAGTTAATTTTAAATGCTTCAGCTATAAATTTTGTTGTACTTAACACCTACTTATTTCCTGAAAATTTGCAGGGGGTGGTATTCTCAATTTTCATTGTAGCGGTTGCAGCCGCCGAAACTGCTTTAGCGGTTGCAATAATAATTAATTTGTACAAATTATTGGCTTCCATTGAAGTGGAGGACACAGAGACAATGAAGTTTTAAATAAGAAATAATTGGAGAGCTGCTCTTTTTGCTGCGATAATTGCCTTGACACAAAATGATATTAAACGAGTATTGGCTTTTTCAACCATGTCGCAAATCGGTTATATGATGTTAGCACTTGGTGTGTCAGAATACGATGGACATAATGGGTTAGGGTATATGGCTTCCATGTTCCATTTGTTCACCCACGCCATGTTCAAGGCTTTACTCTTCTTGGCTGCGGGTTCTATAATACATGCAGTGCATAGTAATTATTTAAAAGACATGGGTGGCCTGAGAAAATACATGCCAATTACACATATAACATTTTTAATAGCTGCTTTATCTATTTCCGGCTTTCCGGGATTTGCAGGTTTTTTTAGTAAAGATGAAATTTTAGTTGCAGCCTATGAACACAATAAGCTGATATACTATATCGGTATTTTTGTTGCAGGATTAACGGCATTCTACATGTTTAGATTGTATTTCGGAATATTTTGGAAAAAGGATACAAAATATGAGCATACACCTCATGAATCTCCTGCATCCATGACAATTCCATTAATAATATTGGCTTTTATGAGTATCGCAGCCGGATATATTCATTTTAGTGAATATGTAACTGCCGATCATCATAGCTTTGAAGCACATTTAAATTATCCTCTGGCGGCAATTGCAGTTGGCGTTGGATTGATTGGTATTATATTGGCCTATGTCTTTTATAAAAAGGAAAATAATCGATCTGCTAAGGTTTCTAAATCCTTTGGTTTCCTTTATGAATGGGCTTATAATAAATTTTATATTGATGAACTGTATATGTTCGTCACGAAGCAGATCATCTTCAAACGAATTTCAGCACCATTTGCATGGTTTGACAGGCATATTGTTGATGGAACAATGAATTTAATAGGAAATACAACCGTTTTCACCTCGAATAAGATAAAAGGTTTGCAATCAGGTAGAGTGCAAGATTATGCTTTCGCCTTCATTGCGGGGGTAGTGATCTTAGCAATGGTTTTTATTTATAATTGGATTATTTAGAAGGAATGGATATACTAACATTATTTGTAGTAGTACCGGCACTCACCATTTTAGTACTGGTGTTTACAAAAGATTTAAAACAAGCAAGAATTATTGCATTGATTGGTATGTCGGTGCAGTTTGTCATGTCATTGAATTTGGTTTTTGCCTATTTTAAAGAGCGAAAGGTTAACGATGATATCATGGTTTTCGTTAAAGATTATGTATGGTTTGAACAGTTTAATATTCATTATACAGTTGGTGCTGACGGTATCTCCGTTGCGATGATTGTTTTAGCGGCAATAGTAGTTTTAGCAGGTGTTTTCATTTCCTGGAAAATGGAAGATCTGCCCAAGGAATTCTTTATTGCATTGATCGTATTGGCTTCAGGTGTATTCGGATTCTTTATTTCTCTCGATCTGTTTATAATGTTTCTTTTCTTTGAAATAGCGGTAATTCCAATGTACTTGTTAATCGGGATCTGGGGTTCTGGCCCAAGAGAGTACGCAGCCATGAAATTGACCTTAATGTTGATGGGAGCTTCTGCCTTATTATTAGTTGGAATTTTGGGAATTTATTTTAATTCGAATGCAGATGGAGGAGCCTTGACTTTCAACATTTTGGAAATTGCAAAAGTTAATATTCCGGTTGAAGCACAAAAATTGTTTTTTTTCCTATAACCTTTATCGGCTTTGCAGTTATTGGAGCACTGTTTCCGTTTCACACATGGTCACCTGATGGTCACGCATCTGCACCAACAGCGGTATCGATGTTACATGCAGGAGTTTTAATGAAACTTGGTGGTTATGGTGTGTTTAGAGTAGCTATGTATTTGTTACCTGAAGGAGCGATTATATGGTCAAACTTTTTTATCGTTCTCGCTGTTATAGGCGTGTTTTATGGGGCACTGGCTGCTGTAAAGCAAACAGATTTAAAATATATCAATGCATATTCTTCCGTGAGTCATCTGGGAATGGTGCTATTTGCACTTCTAATGTTGAATAAAACCTCATGGAATGGAGCTATTCTCCAGTCACTTTCTCACGGATTTATGACGGCACTTTTCTTTGCCTTAATAGGCATGATATACGGAAGGACAAATACACGTGATGTTAGAAAATTAGGAGGTTTGCTTAAGGTGATTCCATTTATTTCAGCAATGTATGTCATTGCTGGTTTGGCCTCACTTGGCTTGCCCGGATTTAGTGGTTTTATGGCGGAGATGCAAATTTTTGTTGGGGCATTTCAACACCCGGATATGTTTCATAGGGTGGCCACTATAATAACGGTTTCAGCAATTGTTGTTACCGCAGTTTATGTCTTGCGCGTAGTAGGTATTATGCTTATGGGACCAATTAAAAATATTGAATTTAATACTTTGCAAAAGGCAACATGGTACGAGAGAACAGGGGTGATTTTACTGTTGATCCCCATTGTATTTATGGGAGTTGTCCCTATTTGGTTGAGTGATATGATCAGAGAAAGTTTACAACCATTTATTGAAAGGATGTTATAAAGTTTTAAACTTGAGAGATTAAGAAATAGAAGAAGAAAGAGAAAAGAGAATAGAGAATAGAAGAGATAGAAAAGAAGAAAGAACGAATTACAAATTAAAAAATAATGACCCTAGAAAGTTTTTTACTGATGCGCCAGGAGCTTATTTTACTAGCAATAATAGTATTGTTAGTAATTGGCGAGATATTTTCAAATAATAAAAAAGGCTTGGTTTCTTTTGCGATAATACTGTTTACAATACATACTGTCATTGGGTTTTTGCCAATGGATAATGGTACTTTGTTTGGAGGTATGTTTAAGACTACCACCTTGATCCATTTGTTTAAAAATATTTTGAATGTAGGTGTTTTAATAATCCTCTTGCAATCAGCAGATTGGATTAATGAAAAAATCGTCAAAGAAAATAAATCGACTGAATTTTTTGCCTTGATGTTTTCTTCACTTTTAGGAATGTATTATATGATTTCCTCCGGAGATTTCTTAATGTTTTATTTAGGCTTAGAGCTTTCTGCACTGCCTATAGCAGCACTGATAGCATATGAAACTTCGAAAAGGAAATCAGCAGAAGCAGGAATTAAATTTATTCTCTCCGCAGCACTGGCATCCGGGACATCCTTATTTGGAGTTTCGTTATTGTACGCAACCACGGGTACAATTTATTTTGAGGAGATCGCACAGGTAATTACCTATTCGAATTTGAGTTTGTTAGGATTTATTCTTTTCTTCTCAGGACTCGCATTTAAAATATCTTTAGTGCCATTTCATTTTTGGACGGCAGATGTTTACGAAGGAGCACCTATTGGGATCGCTTCCTATTTGTCTGTAATATCAAAAGGCTCGGCCGTAATGATCTTAATGATCATTCTGTTTACTGTGATGAAACCTTTTGACATGGTAACACATAAAATGTTGTATATAGTTGCTTTGGCAACGATGTTTATAGGTAATTTATTTGCACTGCGCCAACAAAATATGAAGCGATTTTTAGCTTTTTCATCAATAGCACAAGCTGGTTTTATCTTATTGGGAATTCTGTCTAACGATCAATTGGGTATTTCTACAGTAGTGTATTTTGTGGGTATCTATGTCTTTACCAATCTGGCAGCCTTTGGAGTTGTTCAATCAATTTCTTTACAAACAGGAAAAGAGAATATAGATGATTATGAAGGTCTGTATCGAACGAATCCGAAATTGAGCTTGATCATGATGCTCGCTCTATTTTCTTTAGCAGGTATTCCTCCGGTAGCAGGGTTTTTTGGTAAATTCTTTTTGTTCACTGCAGCTGCAAGTCAAGGATTGTACCTTTTGGTGTTTCTCGCAGTAGTAAATGTAACGATCTCATTATACTATTATTTATTAGTTGTCAGGGCCATGTTCTTAAGAAAGAGTGAGAATGCAATACCCTATTTTGAAAATAAATTTTATATGAAACTGGGATTGTTATTGGCTGTAATTGGTGTCTTGTTTATAGGATTATACAGCCCAATTTATGAGTATATTTTTGAAATCAGCAAATTTTAAGAAATGGAATTAGTAGGAAAACATCTGTTTGGAAGTATTGAAGATCAAAGGGTTACTTTTGTGGAAAAAAAAATTGAAGCTCCCCGAAAAGATTTCTTAAAAGAGCTATTAGAATTTAATGGTTTTAAAGTTATTATTCAGGAAGATAAAAGAAAAACCGAAGAAGAACCGCAGTTATATACTGTTGGAGTTACAGACATGACCTTCCATCCAACCGTTTGGGTTTTTGAACGGCGGTTAAGAACTTTAGATGGAAAACACAGAGTTAACCAAGATTACTGGAATCAGACTTCAATGGATACCAAACCTCAATATTGGAAAAATTCTTAACGCAAGAATTTAAACAACTTCCTAATGTTTAAAGCATGTAATTATATGTAATTTAATCATTTGAAATCAATAGCTGTTAAATAAGATTTTATATATTTACTTAGTATTCTTCAACCTGGAGTATGCATTAGAAATTCTATTCCAAAGAGTAGATTATTAATAGATGCTTAAACTATTTATTTATGATAGTATTACATGTTAGCGCAGAATGTTTCCCGGTAGCCAAAGTTGGTGGACTTGCTGATGTTGTAGGTGCTTTACCTAAGTACCAAAATAAAAGTGAAATAAGTTCAAAAGTAATAATACCCTTTTATGATAATGAATATACCAAAAAGAATAAATTTGATGAGATTGCCGACGGGATAATAAATCTTGGTGACTTATCTATAATTTTCAAATATTAAAATTGAAAATCAACTTAGGGTTTGAACTTTTCATGGTTAAAATACCCGAACTGCTCGACCGGGAAAATGTATACGCATATAATGATGATGTGGAAAGATTTATGTCCTTTCAAATTGCAGTTTTAGATTGGATTTTAAAAAATATTGAAAAACCGGATATTATCCATTGTCATGATTATCATACGGGCTTAATACCGTTCATGTTATCCCATTCTTTTAAATACGGTGAAATAAAAGATATCCCTACAATTTTCACGATACACAATGCTCAATATCAGGGTCAGTATGGTCATGATAAAATAAATTATATTCCGGCATTCGACCTTTCAAAGGTAGGACTATTAGATTGGGATGGTCAAATTAATCCGTTAGCTACTGCTATAAAAAGTGCTTGGAGAATTACCACCGTATCTCCCAGTTATATGGAAGAATTAAAAATTAACGCCAACGGTTTAGAAGGTTTATTAAACCATGAAAGTGCCAAGTGTTCCGGTATTTTAAACGGTATTGATACGAAAGTATGGAACCCTGAAACGGATGGTCATCTAATAAAAAAATATTCAATAAAAACAGCTTAATTATGAAGGCACTATTTTATACAAGAGAATTTCCACCTTATGTTTATGGCGGAGCAGGAGTTCATGTTGAATATTTAGCAACAGAATTGGCCAAGCTAATGGAAATTGATGTAAGATGTTTTGGCGATCAAGACGAAAAATCAGGAAATTTAACGGTTAAAGGATTTCCTTTTGATAATCCGGTTTTTGATAATACTAACGATAAGCTAAAAGCAGTATTAAAAACTTTAAGTACCTGTATTCAAATGAATGCAGATAATATTGATGCTGATATAGTGCATTGCCATACCTGGTATGCACAATTCGCAGGAATAGTTGCAAAATTGTGTTATGGCATTCCCTTGGTAATAACCACACATTCATTGGAGCCATTACGACCATGGAAAAGAGAACAATTAGGTTTAGGATATGACGCCTCATCATGGGTGGAGAAAACTGCAATAGAGATGGCGGATGCCGTTATTGCTGTATCAAAGGAAACAAAAGAGGATGTATTAAAATATTTTGATGTAGACGAAGCGAAAATTAAAGTAATATATAACGGAATAAACCTGCAAGAGTATGTAATTACTGAAGAAACATCTACTCTGGAAGAATATGGTATTGATAAATCAAAACCATACGTGCTTTTTGTAGGTAGAATTACCAGACAAAAAGGAATAATACATCTGGTTAATGCCATAAAATATATCGACCCGGATACACAAGTAGTTTTATGCGCCGGTGCTCCGGATACGGAGGAAATTGGAAAAGAAATGGAAGACAGTGTAAATAAAGTGAAACAGGACAGAGATAATATTATTTGGATAGATAAGATGCTGGATAAAAAAGAGGTCATTCAACTCTATTCGCACGCAGATGTTTTTTGTTGTCCGTCAATCTATGAGCCATTTGGAATAATTAATATTGAAGCAATGGCCTGCGAAACAGCTGTGGTTGCAAGTGCTGTCGGAGGTATAAAAGAAGTTGTTGTAGATGGAGAAACAGGAATATTAGTGCCTTTAGAACAACAGAATGTAGCACCTTTTGAACCTATAGATCCGGATAAATTTGCAAAAGACCTTGCTAATGGTGTTAATAAATTAGTGAATAACAAAGAATTGACGCATACCATGGCAAAAAATGGCAGAAAAAGAGTGGAAGATTTCTTTGACTGGACAGCAATTGCAAAGCAAGTGGAAGAGTTATATAAATCTTTGATATAATGAAGGGTAATTTATTAGAGAAAAAAGTTTCCAAATCCAAAAATCGATCTGGAAAAATGACAAATAAATTAGACCTTTGTAAAAGATTTAATTTGGACCTAAACAAGCCGTTGATTTCGTTTATAGGGCGCCTGGTTTATGAAAAAGGGGCAGATCTGCTACCTGATATCTTTTATAAGACACTGATAAAAGAAGAAATTAATATTTTGATCCTGGGTTCCGGTGAACTAAAGGTAGAGGCCGAATTAAAGTCATTGAATATCCCTTTCAAAAATTCTTATGCTTCTTATATTGGATATGATGAGAAATTAGCACATCAAATTTATGCCGGTTCTGACTTTTTGTTAATGCCTTCAAGAGTGGAGCCTTGCGGATTGAATCAGATATATGCCCTGAGATATGGTACCATTCCTATTGTAAGAAGAACAGGAGGACTTAAAGATACCGTTATCGATATTGGAGATGGTGGTTTTGGAATTTGTCATGATCAGGCCACTGTAGAAGATGTAGTTTATTCCATTGACAGAGCGGTACTACTCTATAAAAATGAGGAAGAATTTAAAGAAATTAGAAAAATATGTATGCAAATAGACCATTCATGGGATTTATCAGAGCGAGAATATTTATCTTTATACAAATCAATTAATCAATAAAATATGTTTAGTAACGAAGTTCTAGGAATTATCTTGGGTGGAGGTCAAGGATCGAGACTATTTCCACTAACAGAAAGCAGATCAAAACCAGCCGTTCCCATAGCGGGGAAATACAGGTTGGTTGATATTCCAATTTCAAATTGCATCAACTCAGAAATTAAACGAATGTATGTCCTGACACAGTTCAATTCAGCTTCTTTAAATAGGCATATTAAAAACACATATCACTTTAGTTTTTTTAGTAAGGCCTTTGTGGACGTGTTGGCTGCAGAGCAAACACCTCATAATGAAGGATGGTTTCAGGGAACAGCAGATGCGGTTCGCCAAAGTATGCATCACTTTGTACGTCATGAATTTGAATATGCTCTGATATTATCCGGGGATCAACTTTATCAAATGGACTATAATTTGATGCTTCAAGAACATATAAAAAGTAATGCCAAAATATCTATTGCAACAATTCCGGTTAATGCAAAGGATGCTACTTCATTTGGTATACTTAAAGCAGATGATAAAAATGTGATAACTTCATTTATTGAAAAACCTGAATCAAAATTATTATCGGATTGGACATCTGAAGTTAGTGCGGAAATGAAAAAAGAGGGCAGGAATTACCTTGCTTCCATGGGAATATATATATTTAACAGAGACCTACTTATTGACTTAATGAATAATCCGGATACGAATGATTTTGGAAAAGAGATAATTCCACAATCTATTCATGAAAATAAAACAATAAGCTACCAATATGAAGGTTATTGGACGGATATTGGAAACATAGATTCCTTCTTTGAGGCTAATCTTGGTTTGACGGATAATATTCCACAATTTGATCTTTATGACAAGAATAAAAGAATATACACCAGGGCGAGAATGCTGCCAACTTCAAAAGTATCCGGGACAACGCTGAATAAAACTGTTATAGCGGAGGGATGTATTATTCAGGCAGCCAAAATAGAAAGATCCGTAATTGGTATAAGATCTAGAATTGGCAATGAATCTACAGTTATCAATACCTATATGATGGGTAATGATTATTATGAAACTCTTAAGGAGATTAAAGAAAACAGTATTGGTGTTTTGATGGGTATTGGTGAGCGGTGTTTTATTAAAAATGCCATAATTGACAAAAATTGCCGAATTGGTGATGATGTAAGGATTAACGGAGGGAAACACTTAAAAGATATTGAAACAGATGCTTATTGTGTTAGAGATGGTATCGTTGTAATAAAAAAGGGAGCGGTGATTACAAAAGGCTTTGTAATTTAAATAATAATTATTTTTATGCAAAACCAAAGGAGAGTTGTTATAGATCGTGTTTATCCACAGTTAAATGGGGGTAAATTTCCTATTAAGAGAGTGGTTGGTCAAATTGTTCAAGTTTCGGCCGATGTGCTTGTTGATGGCCATGATCTAATTGAGGCCTCGATACTGTATAAGCATGAGAAGGAATCCAAGTGGAAAGAGATAAGAATGTATCCAACATACAACGACGAATGGATCGGTTCTTTTGGCGTACTCAAACAAGGGTTTTATAGTTATAAGATTCAGGGCTGGGTGGATCATGCATTGAATTGGCAACATGGTATTCTCAGAAAAATCGATGACCATCAAAAGGTGAACTCTGAATTACTTGAAGGCATAACCTATCTTGAGGGTATAAAGTCAAAAGTTACAGCTACTGAAAAAAAATATATTAGATCACTGGAAAAGTTGTTTGGCAATGAAAACTCATATGATCTTGCGATTGTAGAGGCCAAAGGCGAAAAATTAAGAAATATTTTCAGAAAACACCCTAATAAGTTTCTGGCTAATTCTTCTGAAAGCTATCCGATATATGTAGATAGATTAAAAGCTGAATTTAGCACTTGGTATGAGTTTTTCCCTCGATCCAGTTCCGGCAAGTTGGATACTCATGGAACATTTAAGAGTTGTGAGAAATTATTGCCCAGAGTGGCAAAGATGGGATTTGATACCTTGTATTTTCCGCCAATTCACCCTATTGGAAAAGTAAATAGAAAAGGGAAGAACAATACAACTATGGCTTCGAAAAATGATGTTGGTTCCTGTTGGGGGATAGGATCTAGTTATGGTGGTCATAAGGCAATTCACCCGGAGCTTGGTACTTTAGATGATTTTAAAGGTCTCATTAAAAAAGCTAATAAACTTGGTATGGAGGTTGCCATGGATTATGCCTTACAGACAGCTCCTGACCATCCTTGGGTTAAAAGCAATCCTGAATGGTTTAAATGGAGACCCGATGGCACGGTTCAGTACGCCGAAAACCCTCCTAAGAAATATCAGGATATATTACCAATTTATTTTGAAACTACCGATTATGAGAATCTTTGGAACGAGTGTTTGGACGTTCTGTTTTACTGGATAGACTGCGGTATTAATATCTTTAGAGTAGATAATCCACATACGAAACCCTTCTATTTTTGGAATTGGATCATTACCGAGGTAAAGAAGAAATTTCCGGATGTCTTGTTTTTGGCAGAAGCATTTACAAGACCAAAAATAATGCAACAACTGGCTAAAAATGGTTATACACAATCCTATACTTATTTTACCTGGCGCGATAATAAGCATGAACTTATCGAGTACATGGAGGAGCTGACCAAGACTGATCAAAGAGAATATATACGACCTAATTTTTGGCCAAATACGCCAGATATAAATCCGTTTCATTTACAGGGAGCAAACGAATCTAAATATATTCAAAGATATGCTCTTGCGGCGACACTAAGTTCCAATACAGGAATTTACGGCCCGGTATTCGAGTATATGATCAATGATGCCTTGGAGGGGAAAGAAGAGTATTTGAATTCTGAGAAATTTCAAATATGTCATTATGATTGGACTGTTGAAAATTGGTTGATCAATATCATCACAAAAATTAATGAGACACGCAAATCTCAAGAGGCTTTGCAACAGACAAAGAACATTAAGTTTTGCCAGGTTGAAAATGATAATTTAATAGCTTTCTATAAATGGAATGACGATAGAACAAATGAAATACTCGTTGTAATAAGTTTAGACCCTAATAATGCACAACAAGGCTTGGTTCAATTACCAATGGAAGATCTCGGCTTAGATCAGGGACAAGAAGTAAAGATAAATGATATAATTCCAAACCATAGTTATACGTGGAATCAAGAGTGGAATTTTATAGAATTACATCCTAAAATGCCATTTCATATTTTTAAAATAAATAAATAATATGTCAATTAAAGTTACTAAGACTAAGTTGCAATCCCCATTTAATTTTAATGAAAATTGGGAGGAACTACTTGATAATAAAGACTTCGTAAAAGTTTTTCTATCAGATGTTTTAGAAGACTATATTGTTAAGCAGCGTTGGTACGCAGGGAAAGCCAGTAAATTAAAATATATTGAACTTTCCGATTACTTCAGAATTCAAAAAGATGGTGAGATCTACTATGGTCTGATCCTTGAAATTAATTTTGTTGAAGCCTTCTATCAACATTATTTTTTACCGATTGCATTTGTCACAGATGAAAGTTTTGCCAAACAAGACAGGATCCTTCCAATTAGTATAAAAGGGAAGGAAGGGTTTATAATAGATGCCATTAACCTTGAGGCATTTAGAAAATTGGTATTTGAGCGAATTTTAGGCGCCGTACCTTTCGACAGAACAAAAGTGCAATACCACAGAAGCGAAAATTTTAAAAATGCGAATTATGAGACCTCAAGATTTTTGGGTCTGGAACAAAGCAATACCTCAATTATTTATAATGATAAATATGTTTTAAAATTCTTTAGAAGGATTTATGCGGATAAAAATCCGGATTATGAGATGAGTTGCTTTTTATCAGAAAAGAAAGAATTTAAAAACACGCCGGCATATCAGGGAAGTATTAATGTAATCGATTCGGATAATGTTTACATTACAATAGCTTTGATGCAAGAAATGGTGCCTAATGAAGGGGATGCATGGGAGTATATGTTAAATGAACTACACGAAGTTTTTTCAAATTTAGAGGTTAAGAATATAGATGTAAATTCATTACCAATAAATGAGTTGTATACAAGACTTAAAATAGAAGATGTACCGAAACAAATTATGGATTGGGTAGGGTTAGACTTATTCCAAAAAATTCAGACTTTAGGAAATCGTACCGCTGAAATGCACGTTGTCTTGGGATCCGAGTTTGAGGATACTTCCTTTACGCCAACGCGTTTTAATGGTGATTATACTGTTTGGTTAAAGAATAGATTACTTTATCAGTTTCAAAACAGGTTAAATGCTATTGAAAACAATTTACACAAATTAGAAGGCTTGGCATTAGAATTAGCAAATGAATTTTTAGATAATAAAAATATTATTAGAAAGCGGTTCGTTAATTTTGATTGGACCAAGCTTAAAGGAGAGAGAATTAGGGTGCATGGTGATTATCATTTAGGGCAAATACTGGTTGTGAAGGATGATTTTTATATTTTAGATTTTGAAGGGGAACCCGAAAGTACCATCAGAGACAGAAAAGTAAAACAACCCCCATTAAAGGATGTTGCCGGTATGTTCAGGTCTTTTCATTATGCTATCTATGCAACTATTTTTAACAATAGCGAAAAATATGTGCAATCGCAGAAGATCTTATTTAGGGCTGCGGAGGTCTTATACTCTTATTTTACCAGTGTGTTTTTAGTAACTTATATTGATGCCATACTGGAGGCAAATTTAAATATTGGTTATAATCAAGAACGTAATTTTATATTAAAATACTGTCTATTGGAAAAAGCAGTATATGAACTAGGCTACGAACTTAATTCACGTCCGCGTTGGGCATTAATTCCACTAAAAGGAATTTCTAATATCATTAATCATTAAACTATGGCAGAAGTTATAAATTATAGTCTTTTTACCGACTTTGACATCGATTTATTTAAGTCAGGAAAACATTACAAGCTTTACGAAAAGTTTGGATCTCACCCAATGAATGTAGATGGTGTGGATGGAACTTATTTTGCCGTTTGGGCACCATCGGCAAGATCAGTTTCCGTGATTGGTGATTTTAATTATTGGAACGATAAGCAACATAGATTGAGTGTTCGGTGGGATGAATCCGGTATTTGGGAAGGTTTTATTCCAAATGCTTCAGTTGGGATGCGATATAAATACAAGATCAGGTCGAATGTCAATCAAATCGACACAGAAAAGGCAGATCCTTATGCATTTTCATGTGAACAACCGCCAAATACAGCTTCCATAATTGCTGATATTGAAAATTATTCCTGGAAGGATAAGGCGTGGATGGGATATCGAAAAAATAAGAATGAACTGGATAAGCCATATTCCGTTTATGAAGTTCATTTGGGCTCCTGGATGAGAAATGCAGAGGATAACAGCTTTCTGACGTATAAGCAATTGGCAAAAAAATTGGTGGATTATATAAAGAAAATGAACTTCACACATGTAGAATTTATGCCCATTATGGAATATCCCTATGATCCTTCATGGGGCTATCAATTGGTAGGTTATTTTGCGCCTACTTCTCGTTTTGGACCTGCTGAGGATTTTATGCTCTTGGTAGATAAACTGCACCAAAATGATATTGGTGTTATTTTAGATTGGGTACCTTCTCATTTTCCTTCAGACGATCATGGATTAGGATTTTTTGATGGAAGTCATCTTTATGAACATCCGGATCCTCGTAAAGGATACCACCCGGATTGGAAAAGTTTGATCTTTAATTATGGAAGAAATGAAGTAAGATCCTTTTTAATTAGCAATGCTTTCTTTTGGTTGGATAAATATCATGCAGATGTACTTCGGGTAGATGCCGTGGCATCTATGTTATATCTTGATTACTCAAGAGAGGATGGTGAATGGGAACCAAATGAATTTGGCGGAAATGAAAATCTGGATGCCGTTCAATTTATCAAAGAATTTAATCAAGCAGTTTATTCTGCTTTTGATGGAATACAAACAATTGCGGAAGAGTCTACAGCCTTTACGGGTGTAACAAAACCGGTTTCACTCGGCGGCTTGGGATTTGGTATGAAATGGATGATGGGTTGGATGCATGATTCCTTGGAATATTTTAAAAAGGATCCCATTTATAGAAAATTTCATCAAAACAAAATAACCTTTAGCCTGGCATATGCTTTTACCGAAAATTTCATGTTGCCTTTATCGCATGATGAGGTTGTATATGGCAAACAATCATTACTTGGAAGAATGCCCGGTGATGAATGGGAACGATTTGCCAATTTACGTTTATTATATGGATTTATGTTTACCCATCCCGGTACAAAACTGATTTTTCAGGGTGGAGAATTTGGTCAGTCGGAAGAATGGGATTTTTCAAGAAGTCTTGACTGGCATTTACTGCAATATAAACCTCACAAAGGAATGCAGTCCTTTGTTAGAGATTTGAATAATTTATATAGAAACACACCGGCCTTATACGAGAAAGCATTTGGTAATGACGGTTTTGAGTGGATAAATTATTCAGATAATGAGAGCTCTGTGATTACCTATATACGAAAAGGGCACGATGAAATCAATGATATCATCGTTGCCTGTAATTTTTCGTTTATTAACAGGGATAATTATAGAATTGGGCTTCCAAGGAAAGGACATTTAAAGCAAATTATGAGTAGCGATTTTAAAAAATATTACGGTGGCGGAATGAGTAACTCTAAAGAGATGAAAATTGAGAAAAAACAGTGGGACAATAGGGATTATTCTGCTGAAATTCTTTTACCGCCACTGGGTATTGTAATTTTTAAAATAAAGTAAAATAAGAATTTGTTATATATTTGACTTGCTTATTGAATAATTCTGATTTATTTAATGACTTTTTTTATAAAAAAGTACCTAGAATATTTATAAAATTCAGTACGTTTACACTCATTTTTTTAAGTGTGATTTATGATATTGAATACTGAATTAGAATACAAAGGGAACCTCTTTCCCTCAAATATAATTTCCTATAAGAAAGTTGTTGACACCTTTTACTTTACAACAAAGAATAATGTTGTTTTACAACTCACAGTTCAAAGAGATAGTGTGCTGAGATTCAGATATACTACTACTGCAATTTTTGAAAAGGATTTTTCCTATGCGATAACAAAATATGCCAGTAGGGGCTACAATAATTTGGAAATTTCCGAAGACAAGGACTATTATACTGTTATAACTTCTAAGTTAATTTGTAAAATTGCCAAGGCAGATATGCGTATTTCGATGTATGACGTGCATGATAATTCACTTATTTGCGAAGATGAACTTGGTTTTCATTGGGAAGAAAGCCATGAGTTCGGAGGAGATATAGTTAAAATGACCAAAACGTCCCAAAATGGCGAGAGCTATTACGGGTTGGGGGATAAGCCTGTTCATATTAATTTGAAGGGAAAACGCTATGAAAATTGGGTAACTGATTCCTATGCTTATGGTAAAGATACAGACCCTATATATAAAGCAATACCATTTTATATTGGTTTACATCATAAAAAAGCCTATGGTATTTTTTTTGACAATAGCTTCCGATCTTATTTTGATTTTTGCCACGAACGAAGAAATATTACAAGTTTTTGGGCACAGGGCGGTGAAATGAACTACTATTTCATCTATGGTCCTCAAATGTCGGATGTGGTTGCTAAATATACTGATTTAACAGGAAAACCTCATGAATTACCGGCACTATGGACATTGGGATATCATCAGTGCAAGTGGAGTTATTATCCGGAATCTAAAGTAAAAGAAGTAGCAAAGAAATTCAGAGATCTTAAAATTCCTTGTGATGCTTTATACTTAGATATAGATTATATGGAAGGATTTAGATGCTTTACCTGGAATAAAGAATACTTTCCTAATCCAAAGAAAATGGTAAAAGAATTGGCGGATGAAGGATTTAAGACAGTAGTTATCATTGATCCCGGAATCAAAATCGACATGAACTATGATGTTTTCAGGGAAGGATTAGAGAAGGATTATTTTTGCAAACGGGCCGATGGACCTTATATGAAGGGGAAAGTTTGGCCGGGGGAGTGTTATTTTCCTGATTTCACTAACCCCGAAGTTCGCGAATGGTGGTCTGGTCTGTTTAAGGAATTAGTAGAAGATATTGGGGTAAAAGGGGTTTGGAATGACATGAATGAACCTGCAGTAATGGATGTTCCGGATAAAACCTTTCCAAGCGATGTAAGGCATAATTACGATGGTAATTTTTGTAGTCACAGAAAGGCGCATAACGTTTACGGTATGCAAATGGCTCGTGCTACCTATCAGGGATTAAAGAAATTTTCTTATCCAAAAAGACCATTTGTAATAACAAGAGCAGCCTATTCGGGTACTCAGAGATATACTTCTACATGGACCGGTGATAATGTAGCTTCATGGGAACATCTGACCATAGCCAATATACAGGCGCAACGTATGTGCATGTCCGGATTCTCATTTGTGGGCTCAGATATAGGAGGTTTTGCAGAACAGCCTAATGGTGAACTTTATGCGCGATGGATACAATTGGGTATCTTTCATCCTTTTTGCAGAACACATTCTTCCGGTGATCACGGCGATCAGGAACCATGGACCTTTGATGATAATATAACTGATATAGTAAGGAAATTTATTGAGATAAGGTATCAGTTATTACCTTATTTATATACCGCATTTTGGAGATATACCAATGAGGGAATACCAATATTAAAATCTCTTGTCTTATTTGATCAAAGTGATACACATACGCACTACCGGAATGATGAATTTATTTTTGGCGAGAAAATATTGGCCTGCCCTATTACGGAGCCAAATGCCAAAGGACGCAGAATGTTCTTCCCGAAGGGGAGATGGTATAATTTCTGGAATGATGAAGTGGTAAAAGGAGGACAAGAGGCCTGGGTAGATGCGGATTTGGATAGTATGCCAATATTTATTAAAGAAGGTGCTATAATTCCGAAATATCCGGTACAGCAATACGTTGGTGAAAAAAAGATAGATCAGGTTACCTTAGATGTTTACTATAAAAAAGGGAGAGAAAAAAGCGAATTATACGAGGACGCACATGATGGTTATGATTATAAAAAAGGACGTTTTAGTTTGCGATATTTTAATTTGGTGGGTAAAAAGAATGAATTGATCATTCAGCAACACAAGTCTGGTAAGTTTATTACAAGTTATAAAACATTTAAAATTAAACTTCACGGAATGCCTTTTAAGATCTCAAAAATTCAGGTTGATAACGAGGAAATTGCTTTTGAAGACATAAAAGTGAATGGAGATAATACAATAATTATTTCGAAGGAATTTACTGAATTACACGTTATTGCTTAATAATTGGATTTATTTATATAAAAAAGCACCATCAACATTTGTTGATGGTGCTTTTTCTTGAGAGTTGATTTTTCATTCCTCTATTTGGTCCTTTTTTTCAAGAAAGGCATTACCTACTAGAAATGATCCGCCGAATAAAAATATCATCGATGGGAAGGCCACTTCTTCATCTAACATTGTATAGGTGGATATTATCGAACCCATTAAAATTCCGATTCCAATACCTACTGCTAACATGCCAATTTTTAAGGTTAAATTTCTAAAACTTTTCTTTTTAGTTGCAAATAGTGAGGCATCGGCTCCTTTTTCTATTAGAGCCATACGTTCTTTGTTCCTGGTGCTGATCCACACAAAAAATATTCCGAATATGGAAGAGAATACTATTAGCGGGATTAAAATTGCTTCTGCGTTCATAATGTAAATTTTTAGTTTATTATTCTGTTTGGTATCTATGACGACAGCTTTTCTAATTGGGTTACATGTTTTAGTGAAAATAATTCTCCTGCAAGGTCTCAAAGACCTTGCAGGTATTTTTCGTTTACCACGGAATTTTTCGATAGTTAAATATTTTGTGCTAACTTGTAACCACAATACTAATTTTGGCGTCATACAGCAATAATGGATAAGAAACCGGATCAGATCTATATTGATAAAGTTTTACAAGGCGATACCAATGCTTTTGCTCATTTGGTAGATAGGTATAAGAACCTGACCTATACTGTTGCCATGAAAATTGTGAGAAATCATGAAGATGCGGAAGAAGTTGCTCAGGACAGTTTTATAAAAGCGTATTCTCAATTACATACATTCAAAGGGGAGTCTAAATTTTCAACCTGGCTGTACACGATAGTTTATAGAAATTCAATTACAAAGATCCGAAAGAAAAAAATAACGACAACCGATATAGATTCTTATATAATTGAAAACCAAAAATCTGATTATGATTTTCCACAGATCGAGGCAATAAGGAATGGCGAACAGAAGAAATATATTACGGAGGCTATAGATAATTTACCGGAAACAGATGCTTTTTTAATTACCTTATTTTACCTGGACGAAAGCTCGGTAGAGGAAATTGAACAAATTACAGGATTAACCAAAACGAATGTGAAGGTAAAACTATTTAGAGCAAGAAAGAAGTTGTTAAATGAACTATCTTTGTTATTGAAAGATGAATTAAAAGAAATAGTATAATGAAGGATAAGGATAAAAATATAGATAATTTCATCAAACAAAACCTGGATATTCAAGAGCCTTCTAAGGACTTTTCAGGAAATGTGATGGAAGAGATCTATGCTTTAGATCTTAAAAAAGACAAAGCTTTGTCTTCCTTAATGCAAAAACATGTTCTTGAAGAACCATCTATTAACTTTACTTCCAGGCTGATGGCTTCTATTGAGCAACGATCCAAGATAACTGCATACAAGCCGGTTATTGGTAAGAAAGTATGGTTTTTAATTACCTCTGTTATTGTATTTATTTTTGTTTATACTTTCTTAAAATTAGATTTCACTGCTACAGAACATATTTATTTAGAGAATCTACAGAATAAGGCAATTGGTTTATTCACTTTTGAATATCCAAGCTTGAATATATCCCCATTATTTGGATTAGCTATTTTTGCTTTGAGCTCCCTATTATTTTTAGATTATTTTATTAGAAATAGAAGGCTAACCTAATAAAATTTCCCATTTTTTTATTTTAATCACGATCCTGTTTCGTTGTGTTTGTTGCCGATTAAAAAGAAAGCGAAAATTTTTTCAAAATCGTTTGCAAGAACTTTAAAAACAATTATATTTGCACACCCAAAACAGGAATTATTTTTTTTCACAAGAAGAAAAATTAATTAAATTCCTCCTTAGCTCAGTTGGTTAGAGCATCTGACTGTTAATCAGAGGGTCCTTGGTTCGAGTCCAAGAGGAGGAGCAAATGAAGAGGAGTTGTACGAAAGTGCAGCTCCTTTTTTTATGGATTAAATTCATGCCATTTGTAAGTTCCCCTCTTGAGCCTGCCTGCGGTAGGCAGGAGGGGTTAGGGGTGTGTTCATGATTTATATTTCAAATCTTAAACTCGTTTAATTGAATTTCGAAAGACATTCTAATTGCAAATAGTACACTTAAAAAAGAACAAATTCTAAATAGGATTCATATTTTTCCAACGATTTGGCGATCCTGCCTGCCGGTGGGGGGAAGCCTAAGAGGAGCAAAAGAAAAAGGCTAGAAGTAGCCGTAGGCCTTTTTTGTGTTCTAACCAAGAGTACAACCGTTGTTATTCTTTTTTGAATACAGGTTATTCCTTCTTAGTAATAGATAGATTGATTACTATCGCCATAAGAAGCCAAATAATCCATGTTTCTCCATTTGTCATTTCATAAGAAGAACCCGCCAAACGGGCTGCTCCTAAAATAATATAGATAACGACAGGTGATAAAAGCAAGCAAATTAAAAGATTGATAATTGATTTTTTGATATCCATAAGTCAATAAATTTATTAGGTTAATACTATACATTTCTTTTAAAAAGTGGCACCCGAATGCCATATCTTATTTTCAGAAGCCTGGTTAAATATAGTAAATTTATCCTACTTATACCATTGACAATACTTACAATGCTTCAACTTCATTCAAAAACTAATATTATCAATCCGCCAACTTTGACAGCTTTTTTTACTAGTTTGAGTGGGTACCCAGGTAGCCTATCCAAAATAAAAGGTGACCCATTAATAAACCAACCATAAAACTTAAAACAATGAAACTTAATATTAGAATATTTCTAACCAGAAATAAGGTTAACGCATCAGGGAAAT